>JAESGL010000095.1_pt1 | contig 140441 bp, 121 predicted proteins | sample 9269711 | NCBI WGS metagenome assembly JAESGL01 (sample SAMN14515918, study PRJNA621676) | algae metagenome | isolation source: Kastovskya adunca ATA6-11-RM4 and co-occurring heterotrophs from soil and... | place: Chile: Atacama Desert | collected 2011-06-27 | reverse complement strand
GTCGGGCTACGCCCGCCCTACGCCGCAACCAGCGCGAACGGTGCACCCGTCATACCCGTAACGCTGCTCGACGAAGGGGGTCCCTTTTGGACGCCGATAGGGGGTCCTTTTTGGACGCCGATTGACATCTCCATTTCGAAAAGCAGTTGAAAATGATGCGGCGGAAGCTGGCACCACCACCCGGCATGCATATCTTGGAAGCACGAAGGAGGTATCGCCGATGGGACTGTTCGACAGCAATGGCAACGACCGCACGAAGGGTGGCCCGAAGGTCAAGACCGGACCCAATGCAGGGCTGACTCGCGCGAAGAACGATGATGGCCGCTGGCGCGAGAAGCGCAGCGATGCGGGCAAGCCCCGCAAGTGACGCGCCGCCACATCATCTGATAGAAAGGTCGCGGATAGGCTGGTGAGGCTGCTGCCCTTGTGGAGGGGGCCGCGCTGGACACCGCCAGCCTATCCGCTTCCTCAACCGTTGGACGGGTGAAGCTCGACTGCTTTGCGCCTCGTTGAATCGCGGCTCAATGCACAAACTGGGCAACCGCCGACAACCACCCCGTTTTCACTTCGCCCGTTCGATGAGCCCCATCAACTGGTTGCCGGTCCCGACGATGCGGAAGGTGTCATCGACCGTCTTGCCGGTGGTGGGGTCGTAAGTGCCAAGGATGCGGCCCGCGAAGTTGAATGCTCGCTGCCGCCCCTGCGTCATGTCCTCGATATGCCCGATGATAAAACCACGCTGATCCCGGATCGTCGTTCGCGCCATACTCGCCTCCATGGTGATGACGGTCGAAGGCTCTCACACGAACGGGAAATAATCGAACTAAATGAACTGCTTGACCCGTTCCAGAACTGGAGCGAGTCATTCTGGAATGACCAAGCGCGTTGCCCTCTACACCCGCGTCTCACAGGACAGCCAGACCACCGAGAACCAGCGTCGAGAACTCATGGCCGTCGCCGAACGACTTGGCTGGGAAGTCGTCGCCGAGTTCTGCGATCATGGCATCAGCGGATCGAAGGGACGTGACAAGCGCCCCGGCTACGATGCGCTGATGAAGGCTGTCGCGCGGCGCGAGATCGACATGGTGGCAAGCTGGGCCGTGGACCGGCTCGGGCGCTCCCTCCAGAATCTCGTCACCTTCCTCACCGAGATCAACGCCAAGGGCGTGGACCTCTATCTCCACCAGCAGGCGCTCGACACCAGCACGCCCAGCGGACGCGCCATGTTCGGCATGCTGTCGGTGTTCGCCGACTTCGAGCGCGAGATGATCATCTCACGGATCAAGGCCGGGTTGGCCCGATCCACGAAACGGTCAGGCCGACCGCCCCTCGACGCCGAGAAGGTCGAGCGTATCAAGCGATCCCTCACCAAGGGCGTCTCCATCAACGCCACCGCCAAGAAGCTCAAGGTCGGTGTCGCGACCGTCCATCGGGTGAAGCAGCAAATGGCGCTCGCCGCCTGATCAGCGAGCGCGCAACCACTCCATCGCCTCGTCGAAGGTCATCGTCTTCCCCGGCTGCGCGCCTGCCTGCTCGATACGCGCGAGGAAGGCCGGGTTGAGTTCTTCACCCCGGCAGATCGGGCACGCCTCGTCGCCATGATCGTCGCCGCAACCGCCCTCGAAAGCGTCACCCATGGATCATACCCCCGACCTCACTGACGAGGCACCAGCCACCATCGACCAAACCGATGCGCCGACCACCATACAGGCCATCACCGAACGCTTGCGGGGCCGTCGCGAGGCAGTCAGCGGAGCGTCACCGGATGGTCGAGAAGATGGGCATGGTGCGGTCCCTTCGCCCGCTCCAGTCGTCTCGCTGAAATAGTGAGGCTATTTCAGCTTCTCGGAGACGACATGGCCGGCGCCGACTGCGGCGACCGACGACATGGCTTTGCCATGTCGCGCCCCCGATCGTTGCGCATAACTCCGCTGACAATGCGGTGAGGCACGTCCTGCTCGATTTCTGATCGCGGACGCGCCAGCCATCCATTCGCTGCCCGAAATCGATCCATCGAAATTGTTTGCGAGTGGTAGCGAATCAAATGTGATTCCGCGCAGTCCAAGCCTGGGAACCAACCCTCCGGCGCGAATCAGCCAGCCGGCACGCATCCTATTTCGGCCACCCCGGACGTAATCCGGGGTCGAGCTTCCCCGGCCGTGCGAAAAAGGAGAAGCGTGACCCCGGATCAAGTCCGGGGTGACGATGGTGGCAGGGCAGCGGTCAGCCTCACCCTTCGGCGGCTCGAAGAAGCGCACCAGACCAATGCCCCCCGGCATCAGAATTCCGACCAGTCATCCTCCACCACCGCGACCGCCGCATTGCCCCGCGCCATGCGCTGCGGAACCGGGCGCGGCACCGAGCGCACCGGCAGGCGCTGCACCGTGTCGCGCTGGTCGCGGACCACCATCTCACCCAGGTGGAAGCGGGCGATCTCACCCGACAATGCATCGGCCTCGGACGACAGGCTGCGTGCGGCGGCGGTGCTCTGTTCGACCATTGCGGCATTGCGCTGGGTCACGCCGTCCATTTCCGCCACGGCGGTATTGACCTGCGACAGGCCCTGCGACTGCTGCACCGCCGCGCCCGAGATATCCGCCACCAGCGTGCTGATCTCCCCGATCCGGGCGATGATCCGGTCGAGCGAGCGGCCGGTTTCGCTGACCAGCGCGACGCCGCTATCGACCGTTTCCACCGATGCGGTGATGCGCTGCTTCACGTCCTTCGCCGCCTCGGCCGAGCGCTGCGCCAGCGCCCTAACTTCGGAAGCGACCACGGCAAAACCCTTGCCCGCATCGCCCGCCCGTGCCGCCTCCACGCCGGCGTTCAGCGCCAGCAAGTTGGTCTGGAACGCGATGCCGTCGATCACCGCGATGATGTCGGATATTTCGGCGGACGTCCGCTCGATCCGGCCCATCGCGTCGACCGCGCGGCGCACGACCTCGCCCGACTCGACCGCCTCGCTGCGCGCGGTGCCGACGATCGTGTCGGCGCGCGCTGCGCTGGCGGCGCTTTCGCGCATCGTCGCGGTGATCTGCTCCATCGCGGCGGCACTTTGTTCGAGGCTCGCGGCCTGTTGTTCGGTACGCTGCGACAGGTCGTCCGATGCCGCGCTGATCTCGCTCGCGCCCTTGTGGATGGTGCCCGCCACCGTCGACACCGACAGCATCGTTGCACGCAGCGAGGCGACGGCGGCGTTGAAATCGTCGCGCAGCGACAGGAACGGTTCCTGCAAGTCGGCGTCGATCCGCGCGGTCAGGTCGCCGGCGGCGAGCTTGCCCAGCCCCTCACCCATGATCGCCACCATCTGCCGCTGAGTATCGCGCTCCATCGCCGCCAGCGCGCTTTCGCGGAACGTCGCCATCGCCTTGGTAATGCGGCCGACGCAGTCACGATTGGCGGTATAGGCGACCGGACTTTCCAGATCGCCTGCCGCCAGCGCCTCCATCCGCACGACCGTCGTGACATAGGGGGTGCAGATCAGCCGCGACGCGCCGAAGGTCACACCGACGATCGCCGCCACGCCGGCCAGCGCCCCGCCGACGACCACCCCCGGCGCGACCAGCATCGAACCCGACGCCGCCAGGATCGCCAGCGCGGCAATCCCGCCCGACAGCATCAGATACACCAATGCCAGCACCCGGAATTTGACCCGGATCGGCGCGTTACGCGAAAACCATGCAATCATCTGACGTCCCCCCAAACATCGTTGCCACCACCGCTCACGCGCGGCGCATCCGCACCACCGTCTGTATCCGCCGCGCCGGGATCGCTTCGGGCCGCCCGAACAGATAGCCTTGCGCCAGCGCACAGCCCTCGGCCTGCACCATCGATCGCTGCACCTCGTTCTCGACCCCTTCGGCGACCACCGGCACGTTCAGCCCCTTGCCGAGGCCAGCGATCGCCCGGACGATCGAGCGAGCCGCCTCGTCCTCGTGCATCGCCGATACGAAGCTCTTGTCGATCTTGATCTTGTCGAATGGAAAGTGCCGCAGGTTGCTGAGCGACGAATAGCCGGTGCCGAAATCGTCCATCGCGATGCGCACCCCCAGCGCCCGGATCTCGCGCAGGATCGCCAGCGACACGTCCCGGTCGCGCAGCAGCGCGGTCTCGGTAATTTCCAGCTCCAGCCGGCCGGGCGCCAGTCCGCTGTCGGCCAGCGCGCTGCGCACCACCATCGGCAGCGTCGACACGCGCAGCTGCACCGGGGAGACGTTCACCGCCAGCGTCAGCGGTTCGGCCCATTCGCTGGCATCGCGGCACGCTCGGCGCAGCGCCCATTCGCCGATCGCCATGATCGTGCCCGCTTCCTCGGCGACCGGAATGAAGATCGCCGGCGGCACCTGTCCGCGCTCGGGATGGTCCCAGCGCAGCAGCGCCTCATAGCCGACGACCTCGCCCGCCGCGGTCGACACCAGCGGCTGATAGACCAGCTGCAATTCGTCCCGGCACCCCGCATGGCGCAGATCATGTTCGAGGCTGCGGCGGTCGCGCGCCTGCCGGTCCATCCGGTCGTCGAAAAAGGATGCGGTGCCGCGCCCGTCCTGTTTGGCACGGTACAGCGCGACATCGGCATTGTGGCGCAGCGTTTCCGGGTCGGTCCCATCGCGCGGAAAGGTGACGACGCCCAGGCTGCATCCGACCGCCATCGGATCGCGCGTCGAATCCATCTCGGCGGCAAAGCCCGACAGGATGCGGCCCGCCAGCCGGCGGGCATCGTCCAGGGATGCGATATCGCGTTGCAGGACGACGAATTCGTCGCCGCCGATCCGCGCGACCAGGTCCTGCGGACGGATGCAGTCGTCGAGGATGCGCGACACCCGGATCAGGATCGCATCGCCCGCGCCGTGGCCGAACAGGTCGTTGACCGCCTTGAACCGGTCCAGATCGACCGCGATCAGGGCAAAGGGCGTGTCGGCCCGCACCGCTTCGTGCAGCGCGGTGTCGAACGCGGCGCGATTGACCAGCCCGGTCAGCGGATCGTGCGACGCCAGATGCTCGATCGCCCGCTGCGCCCGCGCGGTTTCGGTCAGGTCGCGCATCGCGATGACGGTGGCGGCGCGACCGCGATATTCGATGGCGCGCGCGGTCAGCTCGACCAGCTGGTCCTCGATCTCGCTGCCGCGGATGCGGGCGCGGGTCGCATCGCCGCGATGCGGGCGCAGTGCGTCGCGGGCGACCGTTTCGAACCACGCTGCGGTCGACGTACCGACCAGCGCCGCGCGGTCCACGCCCAGCAGCGCGCACGCCTGTTCATTGGCGTCGAGGATGCGGTCGTCGCTGGTGATGAGCAGTCCTTCGGACGTCGCATCGGCCAGCCCGCGCAGGTCGGTCAGGAACCGGTCGAGCACCGATGCCACCGCGCTCAGCGCGACCAGCAGCAGCGCCGCCGCGACGATCCACAGCACCAGCCATTGCGACCGCCCGCCGGCCTGCGCCACCGCCCCGCCATGCTGGCCCATCGTCGCCGATGCCATCGCGACGAAATGGATCGTCACCGTCGCCAGCACCATGCCGGCGGCGGGCAGGATCATCCGCTGCCGCCCTTCCAGCCGCAGGAACAGCGCGAACGCCGCCGACAACAGCACCCATCCGACCAGCACCGCGCCGGCGATCATGCCGTGATCGACCCGGTGGCCCATCGCATTGGCGATCGCCGCCATGCCGGTCAGGTGCATGCCGAGAATGCCCAGCGTCGCGACCGCCCCGCACAGCATCACCAGCGGCAACCCCCGCGCCTGGCGCAACAGGGCAAAGGCGATGCCGAACGCGCCGATGGCGATCGTCGCGGAAACGGCGGTCAGCAACTGGTCGAACTGCAGCGCGAACGGGCTGCGATAGGCGATCATCGCGATGAAATGGGTCGACCACACCCCGCCCCCGGCGGTGACCGCCGCCGAGCTCAGCCACAGCAGGCGACGTTCGACCACGCATTCGAACGACCGCTGCAATTGGGCAAAGGTGGACAGCGCGCTGACGATGCACAGCAACAATGCCAGCAGGACCACCGGCAGGTCATGGTGCGAGACGATCATGTCCAACAGGTACGACATTCAGCCAGGACCCCCATCCGGCGCTGCTTCCTGTCGTACAGGATGGGGGGCGGCGATTAAATATCGGTATATCGTCAATTCGACGGAATGGCGGAAAAGTCCTTACTTTCCCGACCATCCTCAGCAACGAGTTACGGAATTTACGCAACTGCTAAACACTGTTCTGTCGCCAGAACGATTTCAACTGCTTAGTATTCGGTATCCATCGTCGGATGCCGGCGCTATTTCTGCACCGGCACCGCCGCCACCTTCGGCTTGACATACCGGTCGAGCCAGTCGGTCATCTGCCACAGCGTCTCTTCGGTCGATTCCAGCGCGCGATAGCCATGCGCCTCGTTGGGCAGCACGACATAGCGCACGGTCGCGCCATTTCCTTTAAGCGCCGCGTACATCCGCTCCGACTGGATCGGGAAGGTGCCGCTATTGTCGTCCGCCGCACCATGGATCAGCAGGATCGGCTCCTTGATCCTGTTGGCATAGGTGAACGGGCTCATCTCGGTATAGGTCGACGTCGCCTGCCAATAGGTGCGCTGTTCCGCCTGGAACCCGAACGGGGTCAGCGTGCGGTTATACGCGCCCGACCGGGCAATGCCGGCGCGGAACAGGTCGGTATGCGCCAGCAGGTTGGCGGTCATGAACGCGCCATAGCTGTGCCCGCCGACCGCCATGCGATCGCGGTCCGACACGCCCAGCTTCACCACCGCATCGACCGCGGCTTGCGCATCGGCGCGCAGCTGCTGGACATAGGTGTCGTTGGCCTCCGCGCCATTCTCGCCGATGATCGGCATCGACGGATCGTCGAGGATCGCATAGCCCTGGGTCAGCAGGAACAGATGGCTGATCCCGCGCGGCCGCACGAAGCGATTGCCCTGGTCGACCGTCTGCCCGGCGACCTTCGCATCGGTATATTCGGCCGGATAGGCCCAGAGCAGGGTCGGCAGCGGCCCGTCGCGCTTCGCATCATAGCCGGCGGGCAGATAGAGCGATCCCGACAGCGGCAGGCCGTCGGCGCGGTTGTAGGTGATCGTGCGCTGGGTGACGCCGGCCAGCGCGGGGGCGGGATCGGCGAAATCGGTGACCGGCTTCGCGCTGCCGCCCTTGACCGGACGCAGCATGTAGTTGGGGGCCAGCTTCGCGCTTTCGCGCCGCGTCAGCATCCGCTGCCCCTTGTCGTCGAGCAGCGCGACGACGGTTTCGTAATAGGGTGCCCTGGCGGTCCAGAGCCGCTTCTGTTCGCCGCCCGCGACCGGCATCACGCCCAGGAACGGGAAGGCGCCGGCCTTGGTCGCGCCGTCGCCGGTGACGTACACCGCGTCGCGCGCGGGGGTGAAGCGCATCACCGGCTTGCCCGCCGCATTCTCTTGCGTGATCGGAAAGCCGGGATCGCCATATTGATCCTGATAATTGCGGGTCAGCAGCGTGCGTGCCGGCCCGGGACGGCCGGGCGAGACGCCCAGGCGATGTTCGGTGCGCGTGCGCCATTCGCGGTCGACCACCATCGCGAAATCGTCATTGCCCCAGAACACCGTCGCAAAGCGCGCCGGCGTCTGCGCCAGTTCGACCGGAGCAGCGGTGAACGGTGCGGCCTGCATCATCACCCGGTCGTGGAACGCCACCATCGCCTTGGGATCGCCGCCGTCCAGCGCCTCCGCCCAGACGAGGGTCGCCGGCGCATCGGCGCGCCATGTCGTCTCGCGCGGGCCCTTGAACGTCGCGTCGAAATCGACCGGCAGGTCGTCGGCCAGCGGCCGGTCGACCAGCGTCCTGACCGGCGTTCCATCGATCGTCGCCACCACGATCTCGGTCGGGAAGAAGCTGGCGGGCAGCAGATAAGAATAGGGGCGCTTCAGCCGCTCGGTCAGCAGGTAGCGGCCATCGGGCGACACGCTGAAATCGGTCATCAGGCCCGGCTGGCCGATCGGCTGCATCGCGCCGGTCAGGTCGACGCGGACCAGCTGTCCGGTGAAATAATGGTCGAACAACGCCTCGTCGGTGGCATTGCGCAACAGATCCTCATAGGTCCGCGCCGCCGACACCCGGCCCATGCTTTCCTGCACCACCGGCCCGGTCGGGGTCGGATCGGCGACCGGCGCCGCGCCGCGGCCGGTCGGGACCATATAGGCGATCAGCGCCTTGCTGTCGGGCGTCCACGCGAACGGCGTGCCGAACGTCCCGTTCAAGCCCCGCGCAACCATGCGCGCGCTGCCGTCACGCTCGGCGATCCACAGCGACAGCGCATTGGCCTCCTGCACGTAAAACGCCATCCGCGCGCCATCGGGCGACCAGTCGGGCGCGGCGAAGCGCGTGCCGGCGGGCAGCTTCACCGCGACGCTGCGGCCGGTCGTGATATCCTTGAAACTCAGCGCGTTCAGCCACTGGACGCGCATCTCCGCCTGCCCATTGGTCGCCGGATCGATGCGATAGCCCGCAAGGCGCAGAATCGGCTTCGACAGATTGGCGATGCTCGGCAAATTCTCGCGGCCGAGGATCGCCAGCGTGCGATGGTCGGGGCTGACCGCGACCCCCGGCGTCGGCGGGGTTTCCAAAATCTTCGCAATGGCATCGGGCGCACGGTGATAGCCGGTGGCCGGTTCCTGCGCATGGGCGGTCGTGGCAAGCAGCAGAGCGATCAGACAGGCACCAGCGCGCATTCATACCCCCTTGTGGTCGTTTGGCGTTCATCCTGACATGCGCGGGCGCCGGGCGCTAGGCGGTTACAAGCGAAACCAGTTCGCGAGGGTCGAGCCCGGGGTGACGAATTTTCAGAATGATGTTGCGGCTTTCATCGAGGCCGAACCCCCTGCGCGAAACTCTGGCGAAATTTCCGACCTAATAGCGGCACATCCCACAGCTACATCTGTAGTCGAAAGCTAAACCATTGAATTTGCCTGCTGTGAAAAACTGGCACGGTGGCTGCAATGTAGTTGGCATCACCGGAACCAACCGGAAAATTCAGGGAGCCACCATCATGACCGCCATCCGTTTCGCCGCTTCGATCGTCCTCGGCCTGGTCGCCACGACCTCGGCCTTCGCCGCCGAACCCAACGAAGTCCCGACGCCCGTCGCAACCAGCGTTGCCGGTGCGAGCGCGATGGCGACGACGATCACGCTGGCCGCCGGCCCGGCCGCCGTCGCGTACAAGGCCGGTCCGAACGCACGCTACTGCTTCGTTACCGAACAGGTCGGATCGCGTTTCCGCCGGACCCAGTGCAACACGCGCGCAGGCTGGCAGGCCAAGGGCATCAATCTGGACCGCGCCCTCGCCGGCTACTGATCTTTCGACACATCGACCACGGCCGCATCCCGCAAGGGGTGCGGCCGTCGCCCTGTCAGGGCAGCGTCGCGCCCATCCCCGCCTGCAACACGGCATACCATTCGGCATGGGTCCAGCTGACGCGCAGCGCCCCGGCGGCGGCGCGGATGCGGTCGGCATTCTGCGATCCGACGATCGGGATGACGCCCGCCGGATGGGCCATGCTCCACGACAGCGCGGCGGTCGCGGCATCGACGTCGAAGCGCTGGCCGTGATCACGCAGCAGCAGCGTGGCGGGATGATCGCCACCGCTGAGCCGCCCGCCACCCAGCGGCGACCAGCCCAGCACCGCCATCCCGCGCGTCATCGCCTGGTCCAGCACCCCATCGAACAGCGGCTGGGGATGCAGCGGCGAAAATTCCGGCTGAGTGCTGAGAATCGGCAGGTCGAGGAACGCCTGGAGCGCATCGACCTCCGCCGGGCTGTGGTTCGACACGCCGATCCCGCGCACCTTGCCCTGCTCGACCATGCGCGTCAGGCTGGCCGCGACCTCCTGCGGATGGGTCAGGAAGTCGCGGCGGTGAATCTGGTACAGGTCGATCCGCTCGATCCCCATCCGGCCAAGCGAGGCGTCGACCGCCTCCGGCAGATAGCCGGCATCCGACCGATAGGGATTGCCCGGCCGGATGCCCCCCTTGGTCGCGATGACCATGGCGTCGCGCAGCGACGGCGCCTCGGCCAGCACCTGCCCGAACAGCGCCTCGGCCGACCCGAAGCCGGCGGGCGTATCCGCGCCATAGATGTCGGCGGTGTCGAACAGGGTGATCCCTGCTTCCAGCGCCGCCTCCACCAGCACGCGCGCCGGCGCGACCTCGCCGGTAAAGCGCCACATGCCCCAGGCGAGGGGGGAGACGAGGATATCGCTCTTGCCGAGCGGGCGGGGATGGGGATCGGGCGTGAACATGGCCGCTGGTGTAGGCGCTACGTCCCTGCCGGCAATGCCGAAAATTCCGGGCGGTCGCCATGCTTCGCCCGATTGCGCAGTGCCCTTCATTCCGATCCGTCATCAGCAGATGACGCCATTGCGTTTGCGGGGGCCGGCCCGACGGGTTCATTAGACCGCGCATACGACCCCCCGGGTGCGGCACGCCGAACGGATTGCCCACGCGCCCATTCCCGGATCGACCGGAAGGAACCGCCATGACGCACGCCCTGATGAACCTGTACAACCGCGCGCCGATCGCGGTGGAGCGTGGCGAGGGCGTGTGGCTGATCGATACCGAGGGGCGGCGCTATATCGACTGCGTGGCCGGCATCGCCACCGACGCACTGGGCCATGCCCATCCCGCCCTCGTCGCGGCGCTGACGGAGCAGGCGGGCAAATTGTGGCATGTCTCCAACATCTTCCGCATTCCGGGACAGGAGGCGCTGGCCGAGCGGCTCGTGGGGGCATCCTTTGCCGACTGCGTGTTCTTCGCCAATACCGGCACCGAAGCGGTCGAATGCGCGATCAAGACCGCGCGGCGCTATCACCATGTAAACGGCCAAAGCGAGCGGATCGATATCGTCGGTTTCGCCGGGTCGTTCCACGGCCGCACCTATGCCGCGATCAATGCATCGGGCAATGCCGGCTATATGGAGGGTTGCGGCCCGCGCCTGCCGGGCTTCGTCCAGCTGTCGATCGACGACGCGGCGGCGATCGAGGCGGCGATCGCCAGCCCGACCACGGGGGCGGTGATCGTCGAACCGGTGCAGGGCGAAGGCGGTGCGCGCGCGCTGTCGGGCGAATGGCTGCTGCGCCTGCGCGAACTGACCCGCAATCACGGCGTCCTCCTGATCCATGACGAGGTGCAGAGCGGCATGGGCCGGACCGGCAAGCTGTTCGCGCACCAGTGGTTCGACGGCGCGGCGCCCGACATAATGGCGCTGGCCAAGGCGCTGGGATCGGGCTTCCCGGTCGGCGCCTGTCTTGCCACCAGTGAGGCCGCGAAGGGCATGACGCCGGGTGTCCATGGCACGACTTTCGGCGGTAATCCGCTGGCGATGGCGGTCGGCATCGCCGCGTTCGACACGATCGCGAACGAGGACACGCTCGCCCATGCCCGCGCCGCCAGCGCCAATTTCTTCGAACGGCTGGAGGAGCTCCGCGCCCGCTTCCCCGACGTGATCGCGGAGGTGCGCGGCAAGGGGCTGTTGATCGGCCTGAAGATGATCTTCAATAATCGCGAGTTCATGGGGGTAGCGCGCGACCACGGCATTCTGGTCGCGGGCGGCGGCGAGAATTGCGTGCGCCTGCTCCCCTCGCTGCTGATCTCGGCGGAGGAAATTGCCGAGGCGGTGACGCGGCTGGAAGCCGCCTGCGTCGCGGCGCGCGGGACGATGGCTAAGGCGGCATGAGCATGCTGACCTCCACCTGCCCCGCGACCGGCGAGACCGTCTGGTCCGGCCCGAGTGCCAGCGCCGCCGATGTCGACGCCGCTATCGCCCGCGCCCGCACCGCCTTTCGTGACTGGCGGCGTACGTCGCTCGAAGAACGCGTGGCCATCGCCCGCGCCTATGCCGCCGTGCTGAAAGAACGCACCGCACCGCTCGCCGAACTGATCGCGCGCGAAACCGGCAAGCCCTTGTGGGAAACCACGCAGGAAGTCGGCACGATGATCAGCAAGGTCGAACTGTCGATCACTGCACAGGCCGAGCGTGCCGGTGAAAAGCGAAGCGCGATGCCGTTCGGGGAGTCCGTCTTGCGCCACCGCCCGCACGGCGTGATGGCGGTGCTCGGGCCGTACAACTTCCCCGGCCACCTGCCCAATGGCCATATCGTGCCGGCGCTGCTCGCCGGGAACACGGTGGTGTTCAAGCCGTCCGAACTGACCCCGGCGGTCGGCGCGGCGATGGCGGAAGCTTGGGGCCAGGCCGGCCTGCCCGACGGCGTGCTGAGCGTCGTGCAGGGCGCGCGCGAAACCGGTGCGGCGCTGGTCGCCGCCGATATCGACGGGCTGCTGTTCACCGGATCGGCGACGACCGGCGCGCATTTCCGCCGCGCCTTCGCCGACCGGCCCGACGTGATCCTCGCACTGGAACTGGGCGGCAACAACCCGCTGATCGCGTGGGACGGCGACGTGACCGAAGTCGCGGCCCTGATCGTCCAGTCGGCCTATATCACCACCGGCCAGCGCTGCTCCTGCGCCCGCCGCCTGATCGTGCCGCACGGCGCGTTCGGCGACGCGGTCATCGACGCGGTCGCCGCGCTGATCCCGCGCCTGCCCATCGGCCGCTGGGACGAAAACCCCTATATCGGCCCGCTGATCTCCGACGCCGCCGCCGCCACCGCCCGCGCGCAAGTCGCCGCGCTGGAGGCCGCCGGCGCCCGCGCCATCGTGCGCTTCGGCGGGATCGAGGGACGCAGCGCCGCCTTCGTCACTCCCGCGCTGCTCGACGTGACCGGCGTGGCGGTGCCCGACGAGGAGATTTTCGCCCCCGTCCTGCAGGTGATCCGCGTCGCCGACGTCGACGCCGCGATCGACGCCGCCAACGACACCCGCTTCGGCCTGTCCGCCGGGCTGCTCACCACCGACGACGCGCTGTGGGAGCGGTTCGTGGTCGAGGCGCGCGCCGGGGTGGTCAACCGCAACCGCCCGACCACCGGCGCGGCGGGGGCGCAGCCGTTCGGCGGCATCGGCGATTCGGGCAACCACCGCCCCAGCGCCTATTATGCCGCCGATTACTGCGCCTATCCGATGGCGAGCTTCGAGGCGGGGAGCGCGGCGGGTAACTGGGACGCGCTGAAGCCCGTGGTCGAACCCGGCCAGCCCTGACCATCCTCCTGCGCGGCACCGGGATCGGCACCCCATTCTCTTTGCCGCGTCCCGATCCTATCTCGAAGGCGACCATGACCCACCGCTTCACCCATCCCGACGCCATCCGCACCCGTTTTTCCGAAGCGATGTCGGCGATGTACCGCGCCGAAGTGCCGCTCTACGGCGACCTGCTGTCGATCGTGGCGGAGGTGAATGCCGAGATACTCGCCACCCGCCCCGATCTCGCGGCGGAAATGGCCGGCGAACTCGACCGGCTGGACGTCGAGCGCCACGGCGCGATCCGGCTGGGCACTGCGGCCGAACTGCACATGATGCGCCGGGCCTTTGCGGTGATGGGGATGTATCCGGTCGGCTATTACGACCTGTCGGTGGCGGGCGTGCCGGTCCATTCGACCGCCTTCCGTCCGGTTGACGACGATGCGCTGAACGCCAATCCGTTCCGCGTCTTCACCTCACTGCTGCGCCTCGACCTGATCGAGGACGAAGGGCTGCGGGCGGAGGCGGAAGCGATCCTGTCGACCCGCCGGATCTTCACCGACGAAGCGATCCGCCTGATCGAAAAGGACGCGGCAGAGGGCGGGCTCGACGATGCCGACGCCGACCGCTTCGTCGCCGAACTGCTCGAAACCTTTCGCTGGCACGGCGATGCACGGGTCGATGCCACGACCTATCACCGGCTGCACGACGCCCACCGGCTGATCGCCGACGTCGTGTCGTTCCGCGGGCCGCACATCAACCACCTGACCCCGCGCACGCTCGACATCGATGCGGCACAGCGCGCGATGCAGGCGCGCGGCATCGATGCGAAGGCGGTGATCGAGGGGCCGCCGCCCCGCGCCGTGCCGATCCTGCTGCGCCAGACCAGTTTCAAGGCAATCGAGGAGGACGTGACCTTTCCCGGCGACCAGCCCGGCCAGCACACCGCCCGCTTCGGCGAGATCGAACAGCGCGGCGCCGCGCTGACGCCCAAGGGCCGCGCGCTGTACGACCGGTTGCTGGCCACCGCCCGCGGCGAACAGGGGTCGCAGGGGGCCAGCTATGCCGAACGGCTCGCCACCGCCTTCACCGCCTTTCCCGACACGATCGAGGAACTTCGCGAACAGGGCCTCGCCTGGTTCCGCTACGACCTGACCGACGCCGGGCAGCGGCTGGTGGGCAGCGGGGTTCGCCCGGCCGGCGATATCGATGCGTGGGTGGCGGCGGGCCATGTCCGCGCCGTGCCGATCGTGTACGAGGATTTCCTGCCGGTCAGCGCCGCCGGCATCTTCCAGTCGAACCTGGGCGGCACCGAACAGCGCAGCTATGCCGCATCGGCGGCCCGTGCCGCGTTCGAGGACGCGATGGGCGATGCGGTGCAGGACGAACTCGCGCTCTATGCCGACATGGAGGCACGCTCGATCATGACGGTCCGCGAAGCCTTGCGGGGGGTCGCGGCGGCCTGATGGCGGCGGTCGCCAATCTGCTGCGCCGTCTGGATCAGGCGGGCTTTTCCGGCGATGCCGAGGACGGCATCGGCGCGCGGCAGGTCGCATCGACCGACAACAGCATCTATCAGGTTCGCCCGACCGCGATCCTCTATCCGTGCCGCGGCGACGATGTGACGCTGCTGGTGCGCGCACTCGCCGACACCGGCCTGTCGCTGACGGCGCGTGGCGGCAATACCGGCACCAACGGCCAGTCGCTGAACGACGGGATCATCGTCGATTTCGCCCGCCACATGCGGGGGATCGGCGCGTTCGATCCCGACACGGATACGATCACCGTCGAACCGGGCGTCGTGCTCGACCAGCTCAATGCCTTCCTCAAACCCCATGGCCGCTTCTTCCCGCCGATGGTGTCGACCGCCAGCCGCGCGACGATCGGCGGCATGGTCGCGACCGATGCATCGGGCAAGGGATCGCGCCGCTGGGGCAAGACGTCGGACTATCTCGTCGCGCTCGACGTCACCCTGTCCGACGGCACGCCGTGGCGCGTCGAACCGATGACGCGTGCCGAGGCCGAGGCGATCGCCGCCGGTAGCGGCATCGTCGCCGACATCCACCGCGAGGCGCTGCGCATCGTCACCAGCCGCGCCGACGATATCGCCGCGATCTTCCCGGACATGAACCGCGGTCTGACCGGCTATAATCTGCAAAAGACATGGGATGCGGCCGCCGACCGTTTCTTCCTCGGGTTCCTGCTCGCCGGGTCCGAAGGCACGCTCGCGATCACCCGTTCGATCACGCTACGCGTCGCCCATAAGCCGAAGAAGCGCGCGCTGGCGGTCATCCGCTACGCCGCGTTCGACACCGCGATGCGCGACGTGCAGCGCCTGATCGCCGCCGATCCGGTCGCGATCGAAATCCTCGACGACAAGGTGCTGGGCGTCGCGCGCAGCGATATCATCTGGTCGAGCGTCGAAGGGCTGCTCGGCGGTGCGAGCGATGTGGTCGGTAAGTCTGATCCGGCACAGCCGGATCAGCACGGTGCCGGCCCGCTCCCCCACCCGACCACCCAGTCAGAATACGCTGTGGGTGGTCGGGTGGGGGAGCGGGCCGGCACCGCATCCTCTTCCGAGGATCAGACTCTCGCCGCGATGAACTTCGTCGAGTTTGCCGCCGACGACAACGCGACGATCGACGCCGGCCTCGCCGCACTGACCGCCATCGGTCCGCAGGGCGACATGCGCATCATCCGCGACGATGCCGCCATCGGCCAGCTCTGGACGCTGCGGGAAAAGTCGGTCGGGCTGCTCGCCCGGCTCGGCGGCGCGCGACAGGGGATTCCGTTCGTCGAGGATACCGCTGTCCCGCCCGAAAAGCTCGCCGATTTCGTCGCCGAGTTCCGCGCGCTGCTCGACGGCCACGGCCTGAACTACGGCATGTTCGGCCATGCCGATGTCGGCTGCCTCCACGTCCGCCCGTTCCTCGACCTGCGCGATCCTGCACAGGCGGCGCTGATCCGCCCGATCTCCGATGAAGTGGCGCGCCTGACCAAGGCCTATGGCGGTCTGCTCTGGGGAGAACATGGTCGCGGCTATCGCGGCGAATTTTCGCCGCTGTTCTTCGGCAGCCTCTATCCCGAATTGCAGTCGCTGAAAGCCGCGTTCGACCCGCATAACCGCTTCAACCCCGGCAAGCTCGCCGCTCCCGCCGGGCAGCCCGTCGACCGGATCGACGGCGTGCCCTTGCGCGGTGAAGCCGACCGGCAAATCGATCCGGCCCGCGCGAAGGACTTCGACCGCGCGGTCGCGTGCAACGGCAATGGCGCGTGCTTCGCCTGGGACTCGCTCGACGTGATGTGCCCGTCCTACAAGGCAACGCGCGACCGCGCGCAATCGCCCAAGGGCCGCGCCTCGCTGCTGCGTGCCTGGGCCCGGCTGGATTCGATCGCGCAACCCAGCCCGGCCGAAGCCGCCGAACGCGACGCGCTGGCCGCCGACACCCATGCCTCGCTCGCCACCTGCCTGTCGTGCAAGGCGTGCACCACGCTCTGCCCGGTCAAGGTCGACGTGCCGGTGATGAAGTCTCGCTTCGCCGAACGCCACTGGGCCAAACGCCCCCGTCCGCTGCGCCACCGCGTCGTCGCGCAGATGGAATCGATGCTCGCCGCCGCGCGCGCCATGCCGGGGCTCGCCAACCGCGTCGCCGACAGCGAGCGGGCGCACGCCGCGCTGGAACGCACGCTCGGCTATGTCGACCTGCCCCCCTTCGCTGTCGCCGACCCCGGCACCCTGCCGCCAGTCGCCTCGCCAGCAAAGCTCAAGGCGCTACCGGCCGAGGAACGCGCGCGCGTGGTCGTGCTGGTCGAAGACAGCTTCACCGCCAGCTTCGACGGCCCCGTCATCGCCGCCGCCGCCCGGGTGCTGACCGCCTGCGGCTATCGCGTGCTGCGCCTGCCGCCGCGCAGCAACGGCAAGGTGCTGTACCTGCTGGGGCTACGCACCCGCTTCGCCCGCATCGCGCGCCGGCGGATGGCGGAAGCCCGCGCGCTGGCCGATCTGGGCGTGCGGCTGACCGGACCGGACGCCGCCACCGCGCTGATGTTCGGCCAGGAATTTGCCGAGATGACCGGCGACAGCGTCGACGTGACGGGCCTCGAAACCCTCATCGCCGAAGCGGTCAGCCACGGCCGCGCACCCACCGCGACGCAAACCGTCCCGGCCCAGCGCCTGCTCGGCCACTGCACCGAACAGGCGCTCCGCCCGCAGGCGCTGGCGACCTGGGCACAGGCACTGGCCGGCTTCGGCATCACCGCCACCCCAATCAAAACGGGGTGTTGCGGCATGGCGGGGCTGTTCGGCCACGAAGCGGCGAACCAGAAACTGTCGCGCGACATCTTCGCGCTCAGCTGGGCGGACGCGACGCAGGACGATGCGATGCTCGCCACCGGCTTCTCCTGCCGCTGCCAGACCAAACGCCTGACCGGCCGCCGCCCGCTGCATCCCGTCGAGCTGATCGACCGGGTGCTGGCGGGGTAGCTCCCCTCCCCGTCACCCCGGGCTTGACCCGGGGTCCCGCTTCTTCCTTCCAGAGCGGTTTCCGACCGGATTGGATCGTCGGCACGGAGGGAATTCCGGTTCGGGGCAAGGCGCGACGAGGGAGCGATGCAGTCGCATCGTGACCGACGAGCAACGCCGTCCCGGCGCGAAATCCCCCCGCCGCGAAGCGGGCGCCCGCAGGGCGATGACGATGGTTCAATCTGGTCGGAAACCGCTCTAAAGCGCGGGCCCCCGGATAAAGGGCTCACGCCTCCGCCCGCGCCTCGTCCAGCAACCACGCACGAAACCGCTCGAACAGCGGACTGTGGCTGCCGCCACGCGGCCACACCAGATAATAGGCCTCCGACGCATGCAGCGCCACGTCGAGCGGCGTGACCAGCGCCCCCGATGCCAGCTCCGGCCGGATCAGGAAGGACGGGATCAGCGCCACCCCCATCCCCGCCGCCGCGGCGTGCGCCAGCATCAGGAAATGCTCGTACACCGGCCCATCGCCGATCGCCGCATCCGCCATGCCCGCCGCCGCGAACCACCGCGCCCATGCATCGGGCCGCGCCTCCAGCGACAGCAGCGCATGCGGTAGCAGGTCGGCCGGCGTCGCGACCGGATGGCGCGCCAGCCAGTCGGGCGAACACACCGCCACGACATCCTCATGGAACAGCAGCGCATGGTCCGCCCCCGCCCAGTCGGGCAGGCCGAAATGGATCGCCGCGTCGAAGCGTTCCTCGGCGAAATCGAACGGATAGGACCTGGCCGCGATGTTCACCAGCAATTCGGGATGCCGCGCGCTCAACCCCGGCAGCCGGGGCGCCAGCCAGCGCATCCCGAAACTGGGCAGCGTCGCGATGGTCAGCGCACGGTCGGCGACGGGGGTCAGCAGCCGCCGAGTCGCGCTGCGCAGCTTCTCGACCGCCGGACCCACCGCCTCGGCATAGGCCAACGCCGCCGGCGTCGGCGTCACCCGCCGCCCCCGCCGTTCGAACAACGGCACGCCCAGCCAGTCCTCCAGCAGCGCGATCTGCCGGCTGATCGCACTCTGCGTCAGCGCCATCCGCTGCGCCGCGCGCGAAAAGCTGCTGGTCTCGACCGCCGCCAGGAAGCTGGCGAGCGCGGGCAGCGGCGGGAGTTCGCGGCGATGGACGTCGTGATGATCGTTGGGCATCTGCGGTGGTTCGGACTTATGAGGTGCGGACGCTGCTACTACGCGCCGTATGCGGCAAGCGCTACATGCCGGGAACGCATCAGGGAAACACTCCCTTCTCAACTCTACCCGTTCGGTTCGAGCAGCTTCGAGCTTGTCGAGAAGCGTCCGTCGAGAACTCGGTCGCCTAGGGGCAACTCAGTCCCATCCCCGTTTGCTTCGAGCGCAGGTTCGAGCCTGTCGAGAACCGAAGTCGAGAAGGGGGTGCCCCGAACGGGGCGTTCTCGACTACCGCTTCTCGACAGGCTCGAACCTGCTCGAACCGAACGGAGAATGGGCTGGACTAACCCACCAACCCCACCACCCCTACCTCGATCACCGGAATCTCCCACGGATGCGCCGCCGCGATCGCCGCCAGCTCCCGCGCGATATCCGCCCCCTCAGGCGCATAGCTCTTCACCACCACCGTCGGCACCACCGCCGCCTCGCCCGCCCGCCCGGTCGTCGGCACCGCCTCCGCCTGCGGCACGAAGCTCTCCAGCCCGAACCCCAGCTCGAACACCCCGCGATACGGCCCGATCGCGCCCAGCACGTCGCTGCCCCGGATCACCGCGATCACCGCGCTCAGCACCGCATCGTCGGCCAGCGCCGCCGCCTCGCCCGCCTGCAGCCGCGCCAATAGATTGCCCGACACGGGACAATGCACCCGCACCACCTGCATCCGCATCACAGCAGCAGCCAATCATTGCGGCTGCGCTTGACCTCGCCGCCGCCCTGCCGCCGCGCCAGTTCGGTCTCGGCGGTGAAGCGGACGTCCTCGTCGCGGTCGGTCAGGAACCCTTCGAGCGAGTCGTCGTCGATCTCGGTCCATGCCCGCCCGCGATCGGGGCCATAGCGCACGCGCGGCAGCAAGCCGGGCTGGCGCGACCATTCCAGCAGCTGCGCGATCGACGCTTCGTTCAGCATGTCGCGCAGGTGGAACGCGGTCACATAGGCATCGGGAAACGCCCGGTGCGCGGGCAGTCCGCGCTCATGCTCCATGCCATAGGGCTTGCGCCAGTATCGCAGCATCTGGTTCGAAAAGCCCGGGCTGTCGGGCCACAGCCGCAGCGCGCATTTCCACGTACAGATCCAGTCGGCACCATGCGTCAGCTGCGCGGTACAGAATTTCTGTTCGAAATCCGCGCGATGTGCCGCCAGCGCGATGCGGCGCGGATAGGGGTCGAGCACCCGGCGCGCGATATCCTGCCACCACGGCGCATCGGCGACCTGTTCGTCGAGGATATGGTGCACCGCCTGCGTCACCGGCGGGATCGGGCGGCCGGGATTGACGAAATGCTGCCCGCCCTCGCCCGACAATTCCCAGCGCCCGTCCTCGCCCAGCGCGACATCCTGCCAGCCGACTTCGCACACGCCATGCACCGGCGGGGCCTGCCCCGTGGTTTCGAGGTCGACGACACGGATGATCTGCGCTTGGGCCATGGGTCACAAATGGCGCTTCGGCAGCGGAAAAGCCACCCCGGGCAGCCACCCCCTCGTCACCCCGGGCTCGACCCGGGGTCCCGCTTCTTCGTCCACCGCCAGTTGAAAAGCGGGACCCCGGATCAAGTCCGGGGTGACGGGAGGCTACCCCCGCACCACCCCCGACGCCGCCAGCTGCGCGTCGACCTCCGCCACCAACCGCGCCAGCGCCGCCTGATCCCGCCCCTCGGCCCGCGCGGTCAGCACGTCCTGCGTGTTCGACGCGCGCAGCAGCCACCATCCGTCCGCCGTCGTCACCCGCGCGCCATCGGTGGTGTTCACCTCCGCCCCCGCCGCCGCCAACCGCGCCAGCACTTCGTCGATCACCGCGAACTTGCGCTCCTCGCTCACCCGGAAGCGCAGCTCGGGCGTGTTCGCCATTGCCGGCATCGCATCGCGCAATTCGCTCAGCGACCGTCCGCTCAGGTGGATCGCGCGGATCAGCCGCACCGCCCCGTACGGCGCATCGTCGAACCCGTAATCCTCGCCACCGAAGAAGATATGCCCCGACATTTCCGCCGCCAGCGGCGCGCCGGTCTCGCGCATCTTGGTCTTCATCGGGCTGTGCCCGGTCTTCCACATCAGCGGCGTACCGCCCAATGCGGCGATGCGGTCGAACAGCGCCTGGCTGGCCTTCACGTCCGCAATGATCGTCGCCCCCGGCGTTTCCCGCAATGCCGGTTCGGCGAGGATCATCAGCAGCTGATCGCCCCACAGCACCCGCCCCTGCCCGTCGACCGCACCGATCCGGTCGCCATCGCCGTCGAAGGCCAGTCCGAAATCGAGCTGCTTCTCGGCGACAAGTCGTTGCAGATCGGCCAGATTCTCGACCTCGGTAGGATCGGGATGGTGGTTCGGAAAATGCCCGTCGACGTCCGTGAACAGCAGGTGATGTTCCCCCGGCAACAGCTGGACCAGCCGCTCGATCACCGGCCCGGCGGCCCCGTTACCCGTGTCCCAGCCGATGCGATAGCTGCCCCCGGCATAGCCCGCGATCAGGCGCCCGACATAGGTGTCGGTGAAATCATGGTCCGAAACGGAGCCTTGCCCGTCGTCCCATTCCCCCGCCGCCGCCATAGCCCCGATCCGCTGGATGTCGGGTCCAAAGAACGGACGCCGCTGCATCACCATCTTGAAGCCATTGTAATCGGCGGGATTATGGCTGCCGGTTATCTGTATGCCGCCATCGACCTCCAGCATCGCTTCGGCATGATATAGCATCGGCGTGGGGGCCAGGCCGATGCGGACGACATCGACCCCGCTCGCCGTCAGCCCTTCGACCAGCGCCGCCTCCAGCGCCGGCGACGACAGCCGCCCGTCGCGGCTGACCACCACCCGCGTACCCCCCGCGCGGCGCAGCAACGTCGCAAAACACCGCCCGATCGCCCGCGCATCCGCCTCGCCCAGCGTCCGCCCGACGATGCCGCGAATATCATACTCGCGCAGCGAACTGGGGTGGAAATGGTGGGACATGCGGCAAATCCTGGGCGGTTACGGGGCGCGGACTTTAGGCCGAAGCGGTCGGGCTGAGTAGGGTCGTCTTTTTGGAAGAAGATAGGGGTTCGCGCGGAGGCGCGGAGGCGCGGAGGAGGTTGCGCGCCGGGCGAGCCTTCCGCGACCGGGAGACCCTATCGCTCGCTGCGATCGTACGTAGAGGCCGCTGGCGCGGGTGACGTCGCGCCGGACGCAACCCCCTCCGCGCCTCCGCGCCTCCGCGCGAACCCCTACCTTCCTCTACGAACTAATGCCGCAACCGCCCCAGCAAAACATCCCGAGCCGCATTAATCCGCCGAGCCAGATCCGCCGACCCACCCCGATCCGGATGCACCGCCTGCATCAACCGCTTATGCGCGGCGCGAATTTCGCCCACCTTCGCATCCGCCCCCACGCCCAAAATCGCCCGAGCCTCCGCCTCGCTCCCCACCTTCTTCGGCTTGGCGCGCAGCCACAGCCAGAAGGCGACGAGCAGCGCGACGATCAGGACCAGCTTGACCATCGGTCGTCAGGCGACGAGCGGCGAACCGGCCGGTTCGGGCAGCTGCAACCCGCCCATCATCTCGCGCAGTTCCTGCCGCGCGGCGACATGCGCCAGCCCCATCTCGCCGAATTCGTTGCGGTCGAGCATGGTCAGGCCAGAGGGGAACAGCTCGCGATAGATCACGCGCTCCGACAAGCCCGGCGTGACGCGGAAGCCGACCCGCTTCGACAGCTGGGTGATCGCCTCCGACACGCGGCGCATGTTGCGCGCCTCGATATGCTGCAAGCGGTTGCGCAACACGACCCAGTCGATCGTCGACCCGTCGATCTTCGCGCGATGCTTGCGCGTTTCCCAGATCAGCTCGGAATAGAAGCTCGGCCGCGTCACCTTGAACGTGTCGGGGTCGACTTGGCCGATCAGGTCGAAATCGACGAAGCTGTCGTTCATCGGCGTGACCAGCGTATCGGCATTCGTCACGGCGATCCGCGCGAAGCGATCGTCGCGGCCCGGCGTGTCGATCACCATATATTCGGCATGTTCGCCCAACCGGCCGAGACAGTCGTTGAACCACGCCATGCTCTCGCCGTCATGCGTCTCATAGACCGGCATCGGCAGGTCGCGCCCGGTGCGCTTGATCGTCTCGGCGCGATTGTCGAGATAGCGGCCCAGCGTGCGCTGGCGATGGTCGAGGTCGAAACACGCCACGCGCGCGCCCTTCGCCGCCAGCGCGATGGCGACGTGGACCGCCGTCGTCGACTTGCCGGTGCCGCCCTTTTCATTGGCGAACACGATGACGTGCAACCGATCCGAAGCTTCGTCCAAAGCGCACTAACCCAAGCTTGTTGATCCGCAGCGGCTTGCCCCATAGAAGCCGCCTCCCCCGTCCATATCGAAGGGCCATCGGCCGTGCAAATTATCCGTCGACTGGAGTCGCTTCGCGAAGCGCTTGGCTCGTTTGCCGAGGCTGGCGAGGCCGTGGCACTGGTGCCGACCATGGGCGCGCTCCATGCCGGCCACATGGCGCTGGTCGATGCCGCCCGCCGCCTCGCCCCGCGCGTGGTCGTCTCGATCTTCGTGAACCCGAAACAGTTCGGCCCGAACGAAGACCTTGCCCGCTATCCCCGGCGCGAGGCGACCGATGCGCAGATGCTGTCCGACGCCGGCGTCGACATCCTGTGGGCACCCGAGGTCGAGGAAATGTACCCGTCGGGCTTCGCGACGAACGTCAGCGTGGCGGGCGTCAGCGAGGTGCTGGACGGCGCGCACCGCCCCGGCCATTTCGATGGCGTCGCGACCGTGGTCGCCAAACTGTTCGGGCAGGTCCGCCCGGCCGTCGCGCTGTTCGGCGAAAAGGATTTCCAGCAGCTCGCCGTCGTCCGCCGGATGACCGCCGACCTCGACCTGGGCGTCGAAATCGTCGGCGTACCGACCCAGCGCGAGGATGACGGCCTCGCTCTGTCGTCGCGCAACATCTATCTCGACGAGGCCGAACGCGCCCGCGCCGTCACCCTGCCGCGCGCGATGGGCGAGGCGAAGCGCGCGATCGAGCGCGGCGACGACGTCGCCACCGCCCTGTCCGCCGCGATCGCGACGCTCACCCGCGCCGGATTCGAACCCGATTACGTCACCCTGGTCCACGCCGACACGCTGCGCGACCCGGTGCGCGGCAAACCCGCGCGGTTGCTGGCCGCCGCGCGGCTGGGTTCGACGCGGCTGATCGACAATATCGCGGTGGAGTTCGAATAGGGCACTTCCATCAACGTCACCCCAGCGAAGGCTGGGGTCTCCCGGTTGGGAAACGCATCGCTTCGAAAGAGAAAGAATGGGTTCACGCGGAGGCGCGGAGGCGCGCAGGGGTTGCGACCTGCGCAACGTCACCCGCGACAGCGGCCTCCGTCCACGGTTGCCACGGGAAATGCGGTCTCCCGTTCGCAAAACGATCACCAAGAGCGCAACCCCTCCGCGCCTCCGCGCCTCCGCGTGAACCAACCTTCTTCTTCCTTGGCGTCGCGGCAGACCAGCGACGAAGCGCCTCGAACGCCCATCCGCTTTCCTACAACCCCAAGCCCTGCCACGCTCCGGCGGTTCTTTGCCATCGTCGAACGACCAGCAACCCCGGCGCGCAACGCCAGCGCCAGCCGTCAACTTTCGCTTCCCCAAGCCCACCCCACCCGTCACCCCGGGCTTGACCCGGGGTCCCGCTCCTTCTTCTCACGTCGGACAAGAAGCGGGACCCCGGATCAGGTCCGGGGTGACGAGAAATGCAACGACGCACAAAAACGCCACTAGTGTGAACTTAGTGAACTTTGGCCGCAAAAAGCTCCACACCGGTCATGTAAGCAAACTGCGCGCGAGTGTGAACTTAGTGAACTTTGCCGCTCACCCGCTGTTGCGCAGCGCCGTCGCGATCGCGTTGATCGACAGCAGGATGCCCTCGCCGATCCGCGCATCCGCCTCGCCCGCGCGGTGCCGTTTCAGCAGCTCGATCTGCAACAGGTTCAGCGGCTCGATATAGGGCGTGCGCAACCGGATCGATGCCTCGAGCGCCGGACTCTTCTCCAGCAGCCGGGTCTGGCGCGTGACCGACAACAGCCCGTCATGCGTCGCCTGCCAGCCGCCCTGGATCCGGCCGAAGATCGCATCCGACAGCGCCTTGTCCTCGACAAGACCCGCATAGCGCGCGGCGACGTCCATGTCGGACTTGGCGAGCACCATCTCCATATTGGCCAGCGTCGCGGCGAACAGCGGCCATGCGGTCGCCATCTCGCGCAACAACCCCTTGTCCTCGAACCCGGTCAGCGCCGCGCCGACCCCGTACCAGCCCGGCAGCATGATCCGCGCCTGTGCCCAGCTGAACACCCACGGGATCGCACGCAGATCCTCGATCGCGTCCGACTTCTTCCGGCTCGCCGGGCGCGATCCGATCTTCAGGCCGGCGATCTCGGCGATCGGAGTCGCCTGGCGGAAGAAGGTGGTGAACCCCTCGGTGCCATAGACGAGGCCGCGATAGGTCTTGAACGCGGTATCCGACAGCGTGTCCATTGCCGCCGCAAAGCGCGCTGCATCTGCGGGCGACAGCATTTCGGGTTCGAGGCTGGCGAGCAATGTCGCCGAGGTCATCGCCTCCAGATTCGTCACCGCACTGTCGCGCGTGCCGTACTTGGCGGCGATCACCTCGCCCTGTTCGGTGATGCGGATGCGGCCCTGCACCGTGTCATGCGGCTGCGCCCGGATCGCGGCGAAAGACGACCCGCCGCCGCGCCCCACCGCGCCGCCGCGCCCGTGGAACAGCTGCATGCCGATGCCCGCCTCCTCGAACACCGGCGCCAGCGCGGTCGACCCCTTCGACAGCTGCCACGTCGAGGTCAGGTAACCGCCATCCTTGTTCGAATCGGAATAGCCGATCATCACTTCCTGATGACCCCGCTTGCGGGCGATGGCGGCGACCTCGGGCAGCGCCAGCCACTTGGTCATGATGTCGGGCGCGGCTTCCAGATCGGCGACCGTCTCGAACAGCGGGATCGCCATGATATGCGCCTGCGGCTCCCCGCCCGGCACGTACAGGCCCGATTCCTTCAGCAGCAGATGAACCTCCAGCAGGTCCGACACCGACTGCGCCATCGACACGATGTAGTGGCGGATGCACTCGCGGCCGTAGCGGGCATGCGCCGCCGCCGCCTCGCGCAGGATCGCCAGTTCGGAGGCGGTCTGCTCCGAATAGTCGGCATAGGGGCTGACGAGCGGGCGCGGGCTTTCCAGCTCGCGCCGCAGCAGCGCCACCCGCGCCTCCTCGTCCAGCGCGACATAATCGTCCTCGACGCCCGCGACCTTCAGCAGTTCGGCGACGACGCTCTCATGGATCACGCTGTTCTGGCGCATGTCGAGCGTGGCGAGGTGGAAGCCGAACGTCTCGACTGCACGGATCAGCCGGCCGAGCGCCCCGCCGGTCGACAACGGCCCATTGCCCTGCTGCACCAGCCCGCGCGCCAGCGTGGCGAGGTCGGCGCGGAACGCCGCCGGATCGGCATAGGGCTCGCCGGTCAGGTTGCCCGGACGCGGCGCCGCCTTGCCGGTCAGCTTCTGGTGCGTGGCCGCCAGCCGGGCATAGATACCGCTGATCGCCCGACGGAACGGCTCGTCGGCACGGGATGCGGCATTGTCGCCGCTCTTGTCGGCCAGCGCCGCGATCGCCTCGTCCACGGCGACATGTTCGGTCGAGATCGACAGCTCGGCGCCCAGGCTGTGGAGCTGGTCCAGATAATAGCCGAGCACCGCCTCCGCCGCCTTGGCCAGCGCCAGGCGCATCGCCGCGGCATCGACGAACGGGTTGCCGTCGCGATCGCCGCCGATCCAGCTGCCGGGCTTCAGGAACGATGGCGGCCGCTCGCCCAGCACCCGCTCCCACCGGGCATAGAGCGCCGGGAGCGTCGGCAGGAAGATGTCGCGCAGATAGCTGAGCGCCGTCTCCACCTCGTCGGCGACGTACAGCCGCTCACGCCGCAGCACGCGGGTCTGCCACAGCAGCGCGATCTGGCGCAGGATCGCCTCGTCCACCCGGTCGCCTTCCGGCGTCTCGTCGCGACCCTGGTCCTTCAGTTCCATCAGGTCGGCGATGCGGTTCTTGTGGTCGATCATCGACTTGCGCCGCACCTCGGTCGGGTGCGCGGTCAGCACCGGCGCAATCAGGGCGTGGTCGAGCAAGGCCCGCACCGCATCCGCGCCGATCCCCTCGGCCTTCAGTTTCTCGATGGCGGTGGCGACATCCGCCCCCGGCTCGGCGGCGATGCCCTGCCGGTCCTCGGCCAGATTGGCGAGCATCGAGAACATCATGAACCCGCGCACGAACGCGATGGTGTCGTCGAGGCTGAGGCTGTCCAGCCCCAGGTCGATCGTATCCGCCCCGGCCACGCCGCGATGCCGGTCGACGGAGGTGGAGCGGATATGCTCGATCCGCTTGAACAGCGCCTCCCCGCCATAGGTACGGATGACATCGCCCAGCAGCCGGCCGAGGAAGCGGATGTCGGGATTGTTCGTGATGGGGGGCAGAGTCGTCATGGGGACACTTGCTGCAATGCGGCAGGATGCGGGTCAAGGCACGATGTCGCGGGTGGCCTAAAGCCTTGCCATCGCGTACATCGCTCACGCTGCACATGCTCGCGGCGGACCGTTCGAGGGAATTGACCGATGCCGACGCCGATGACTGCCTGGTGGCAGATCTGGACCGATGCCGCGCGCACCGGGCTGCAATTCTGGGAAACGCTTGCCGCCTCCGCCGTGGTCATCGATCGGCGGATGCCGATGATCGACGCCGGGATGCGCAATCCGTGGACCGCCGATCATGTCGAACTGACCGGCATGGTCACCGAAAAGGCGACCGCCTTCGCCAAGGCCGGTGACTCGCTGGCGGCCGACATGTCGGCGATGCAGGGCCTGTGGTTTCAGGCGATGCAGGACGCGTGGTTGCTCGGCACCGCCGGCCGCATGCCCTCGGCCAAGCGCGTGGCGGCAAGCAACGACCGCGCGATGCGGCTGGCGGCCGGGATGATCGGCGCGGGCGGCCGCGCGCTGACCCCGATCCATGCCAAGGCGACGGCGAACGCCAAGCGGCTGGGCGCGAAGCGGTAAGCCATTGCCATAGATCTTTTCGTCATTCCCGCGCAGGCGGGAATCCATATGCGCCGACGGTTCGTCTACATCGGGACGTCAGCGTCTATGGACTCCCGCCTTCGCGGGAGTGACGAATATGGGTGACATAGAGCGACTGGGACCGGTCCCCCAAAAGAGTCCGCAACCGCACATTGAACCGTTCGCCGCGCGTAACGTTTAAGCGGTCAGACCTTCGTTCAGGACGACCCGCGCCATTCCTCCGCCCCGCCCCGCCGCATCACTTGCGCCAGTCGAGCACGGGCCAGCCGCGCCTGCGTGCCAGTGCTTTCAGCGGCGCATGGGCGTTGACCGGGAACGGCTCGTCCGCCCATTCGAACACCGGCGCGTCGGACACATGGTCGCTGTAGAAGCGTACCGCGACATCGCCGCGCGCGATGCCCTGCCCTTGCGCCCACGCCTCGATCGCGCGCAGCTTGGCCGCGCCATAGCAATTCTCGCCGTCGATCCGCGCCAGCACGTCGCCGGTATCGCCCCGCGCGCAATCGGTGGCGATCACCGCGTCGAACCCCAGCAGCTGTGCGATCTCCTGCGCGTAGAAGCGGTAGGATGCGGTGGCGAGCACCAGCATCCGCCCCTCCGCCCGGTCCGCCTCGATCCGTGCCTTCGCCCCGTTGAGCAGACCGGTGGCGACCGTCGCTCGCGCAAAGGCGCGCGCCGTTTCGATCAGCCGGGCATCGGGCACCGCCCGGCCGAGCACGAGGCGGTGGGTCATCTCCTTCAACCGGTCGCGACCGTAGAATTTCAGCGCATAGCCCGCGACCGCGATGCCCGCGATGGGCAGCAGCCACAGCGCGCCGCGCCCCCGTTCCTTGAGCGCGTGGCGCAGGAACGGCGTCCATGTCGCGACGCGGGTGATGGTCTTGTCCATGTCATAGATGGCGAGGTCGCGGTGGCCCATGGCGCTTGCGCGTACCACCTTGCCGCGACGTCGCAAATCGCCGATGGATGCCATTGATGAGCGCTTCCGCCGATTTTTCGCACGACCGGACCGATGGCGGTGACGTGCTGCGGTTCACCGGCAACCTGTCGCTCAGCACGGTCGGCGACCTGCCCGACCGGCTGAGCGGCTATGACGGCAAGGTCGACCGCATCGACCTGTCGGGGGTCGACCGCATCGATACGGTCGGCGCATGGGTCATCCACCGCTTCGCCCGCGACCGCAACGTCACGATCGACGGGCTGAACGCCGACAGCCAGCATCTCTTCGACCAGGTGGCCGCCGCCGACGATCCCGTCGTGCGCAAGGACAAGGCGCTCAGCCCGCCCCTGCGCGCGCTGGAGGAGATCGGCGATGCGGTCACAGGCAGCGCCCGCCAGCTGCTCGGCCTGCTCGGCTTCATGGGTGCGACCGTCCTCGCCTTCCTGAACGTGCTGCGCCATCCGCGCCGCTTCCGCTTCAACGCGACGGTGCAGCGCTTCGAGGTCGTCGGCGTCTCGGCGCTGGGCATCATCGGACTGATGAGCTTCCTGATCGGCATGGTCATCGCGCAGCAGGGCGCGGTACAGCTGCGCCAGTTCGGCGCTGAGGTGTTCACGATCAACCTGATCGGGCGCCTGACCTTCCGCGAACTGGGCGTGCTGATGACCGCGATCATGGTCGCCGGGCGCTCCGGATCGGCCTTCGCTGCGCAGCTCGGCACGATGAAGCTGACCGAGGAAATCGACGCGATGCGTACCATCGGCGTGTCGCCGATGGAGGCGCTGGTCCTGCCGCGCGTCATCGCCGCGATCGTGATGATGCTGCTCTTGGGCTTCTACGCATCGATCATCGCGATCATCGGCGGCGGGCTGCTCAGCTGGGCGCAGCTTGGCATCCCGCCGATCACCTTCGTCACCCGCATTCGCGAAGTGGTGCCCATCACCGACCTCTATATCGGCCTGATCAAGGCACCGGTATTCGGCGCGATCATCGGCATTTCGGGCTGTTTCCACGGGATGCAGGTCGAAAGCGACGCCGAACAGGTCGGCAACCGCACGACCGCGGCGGTGGTGCAGGCGATTTTCCTCGTGATCGTGCTCGACGCCTTCTTCGCCATCTTCTTCGCATGGATCGGCTGGATATGAGCGACGACACCGACGCCATCATCCGCGTGCGCGGCCTCAAGAACCAGTTCGGCGAACAGGTCATTCACGAAAATCTCGACCTCGACGTGCGGCGGGGCGAAATCCTGGGCGTCGTCGGCGGGTCGGGCACCGGCAAGTCGGTGCTGATGCGCTCGATCATCGGGCTGCAAACGCCTGCCGCCGGCACGATCGAGGTGTTCGGCGAAAACACTATCGGCCGCGAAGAGACCGAAGCGACCGAGATCCGCAAGAAATGGGGCGTGCTGTTCCAGGGCGGTGCGCTGTTCTCCACGCTGACCGTCGCGGAAAACGTGCAGGTCCCGCTCAAGGAATTCTACCCGAAGCTCAAGCCTGCGCTGCTGGAGGAGATCGCCGGGTACAAGGTCGTCATGACCGGCCTGCCCGCCAATGCCGGCCCGAAATATCCGTCCGAACTGTCGGGCGGGATGAAGAAGCGCGCCGGCCTCGCCCGTGCGCTGGCGCTCGATCCGCAGCTGCTGTTCCTCGACGAACCGACCGCGGGATTGGACCCGATCGGCGCGGCGGCGTTCGACGAACTGACCGCCTCGCTGCAGAAGACGTTGGGGCTTACCGTCTTCCTCATCACCCACGACCTCGACACGCTGCACGCCATCTGCGACCGGGTGGCGGTGCTGGCGGACAGAAAGGTCATCGCCGTCGGCACGATCGACGAATTGCTCGCGCTGGATCACCCGTGGATTCAGGAATATTTCAATGGACCCCGTGGCCGTGCCGCCACCGATGCACAGGATCGCATTGCAAAGGCGCATGACCACAATCGCGATGCCGGAACCGAACCGGCCTCGCCGCAAGCCCAGAGGCGCTGATGGAAACCCGGTCGAACCATGTCCTTGTCGGCGCGGTGGTGCTGATCCTGCTGGTCATGCTGGCGCTGTTCACCGTGTGGCTCGCCCGCATCGGCGGCGGCCGTGAAAAGGAATATGACGTCTTCTTCAAACAGGCCGTCGACGGCCTCGCGAAGGGCTCGCCGGTCTCCTTCTCGGGCGTGCCGGTCGGTCAGGTCGAAGATATCGCGCTGTGGCCGAAGGATCCGCAATTCGTGCGCGTCCGGCTGAAGGTCAAGGACGAAACCCCAGTCCTGCTCGGCACGACCGCGACCATCGTCGGCAGCTTCACCGGCGTGTCGACCATTACGCTCGACGGCGCGGTCCGGGGCGCCCCGCCGATCGCCTGCCCCGAAACCAATCCCGAACAGCAATGCCCGATGGGCGTGCCGGTCATTCCGCCCAAGGCCGGCGGCGTCGCTGCGCTGCTCAGCTCCGCGCCGCAGCTGCTCGAACGCGTCACGACGCTGACCGAACGGCTGGCCGACGTGCTGTCGGACCGCAACCAGAACTCGATCGCCGCGATCCTCGACAGCACCAACCGGCTGACCGATGCGCTCGCCGATCGCGGTCCCGAAATCGCCGCGACGCTGGCCGAAACCCGCATCGCCATCCAGCGTGCCGGGGTCGCCTCGCAACAGATCGGCGAACTGGCCGCGACCACCAACGGCGTGCTGGCCAACGACATCCAGCCCACGATCCAGCAGCTTAATCGCACCATCGCCAGCGCACAGAAGAGCGCCGATACGCTCAACGAAGCGATCGGCGATGCGAAGCCGGGGCTGCAGGCGTTCAGCAAGCAGACGATCCCGCAGGTGAACCAGCTGGTCGGCGACCTGCGCGCGATGACCGGTGCGCTCGCCTCGGTCGCGGAAAAGGTCGATCAGGGCGGCGCCACGGCGCTGGTCGGTCGCTCGAAGCTGCCCGACTACGACCCGAAAAAGAAGTGACGCGGAAGACGAGGATGAGGCCCGCCATGAAGAAGCTCTCGGTTCTGCTGCTCCTGCCGCTCGCGGCGTGCATCCGCTTCGGGGCGGAACCGCCGCCCGCACTGCTGACGCTGACCCCGGCCGCGCCGGTCGCCGCCGGGCAGACGCAGAACTCGGCCGCTGCGCGCTCGATCACCGTGCAGGTGCCGGTCGTCCCGCAGGAATTGGCGGTGACCCGCGTGCCGGTCCAGTCCAGCCCGACGACCATCGCCTATGTGAAGGAAGCGCAATGGGTCGAACCGCCCGCGCGCCTGTTCGCGCGGCTGCTGTCGGACACGCTGACCTCGCGCGCGAACATGGTCGTGCTCAGCCCGCGGCAGGGCTTCACCGATCCCGGCGCGCAGCTGTCGGGCGAACTGCGACAATTCGGCATCGACGCAACCCGCAACGAAGCGGTCGTCGTCTATGACGCGACGCTCCAGCGCGTGAACGCGACGACCTTCGAAAAGCGCCGCTTCGAAGCGCGCGTGCCGGTAACCGTGATCGACGCGAACAACGCCGGCCCTGCGATCAATCAGGCCGCGAACACCGTCGCCACCGCCGTCGCCGACTGGGTTCGTCGCTGATCTGATGCCCCTGCATAACTGGCTGCTGTTCGTGGCCGCCGTGATCGTGCTGTGCGGCACGCCCGGCCCGAACATGCTCCATGTCCTCTCCCGCAGCGTGGCGCTGGGCTGGCGCGGCAGCTTGCCGGCGATGGCCGGGTGCCTGACGGCTCTGGTCGGGGTGCTGGCGGCATCCGCGGCGGGGCTGACCGCGCTGCTGACCGCCGTACCCGGCCTGTTCGACGTGCTGCGCTATGCGGGGGCAGCCTATCTCGCATGGCTCGGTTTTCGCGCGCTGACCACACGCGCCGCATCGGCCGATGCGCCGTTGCCGGCGCTGCCGCCCGCGCGACTGTTCCGCGGCGGCTTTCTGGTCGGGATCAGCAATCCCAAGCTGCTGCTGTTCGCCACCGCCTTCCTGCCGCAGTTCGTCGACCAAGCCCGGCCACAGGCACCGCAGTTCGCGATCCTCGTCGCGACCTTCGCGCTGGTCGAATGCCTGTGGTACGCCGCCTATGCGCTGGGCGGCCGATCGATCGCCCGCCACCTGACCCGCCCGCGCGTCCGCCGCTGGTTCGACCGCGCGACTGGCGGCATCTTCCTCGGCTTCAGCGCCGCGCTGCTCGCCTCGCGCGTCTGATTTCTACCGGACCGGCGCCTTGCGGACCGGCGGCATCGCATTGCACACATCGGCCCCGCCCGCCGGCACCGTGAAGAACGGCGGCTCGCGATTCTCCCGCCCGCGCAGCCATGCGGCGAACCGCGCATTGTCGGCCGCGCGAAACTGATAATGCGGGCGCTGCGCAGCCGGCATGTCGCTGGCCAGCCGCACCGACAGGATCGGGGTCGGCACCTGATCCGGCGCATAGAAGCCCATATTGCCGGTCCCGCGCGGCAACGAGGACAGAAACTCCATCCCCTCGATCACCCGCCCAACCAACGCGATATTGCGGTCGAGATGCCGCGGCGCGTGGCCGATCACGGTGTACAGCTCCGCCCCGCTACCGGTGCTGGGCGCCATGTCCCGCCCGACCCCGACCATCGCATAGCAATGCGTCAGCCACGCCGCCTTGCCATCGCTCGCCACCGGCCAGCCATCCGCGCTATGCCCGCTCTTCGCCGCATAGGGGTCCGGCCGCGTCATCCGCGTCACCGCATCATAGCGGCTGCCGACATATTCGGCGGGCGGATTGGCGACGACACCGGCGGGCAGCGGCTTCTTCTCGGTCACGTCGCCCCATTGCGTGACGTAATTGTCCTGCACGCGGTACACCGACGTCCCGTCCCACCAATGCGCCCGCGCCAGCTTGCGCAGATTGTCGACATGGACCGGCGCGTAGCGCGGCGCCAGCCGGATCACGACCCGTCGGTTGCCGGCAAGCGTCATTACCATCAGTTCGTCATCGGGAATCGCCCGCCAGTCGGCCTCGACCGGATCGGCCGGCGCAGGCGGCGCCGCGGCAGATGCAGTGGACTGGAGCAGGGCGGCGATCAGCGAGACGATGTGCATGCGCCATGCTGGCACGCATATCGTCTGTCCTGCAACTGCCGCTTGCCAGAAATCGCGCCGCGCCCTAGGGAACCCACCTTCCGGCAATGCGGAGCGGTGGCCGAGTGGTCGAAGGCGCTCGCCTGGAAAGTGAGTATACGGCAAAACCGTATCGAGGGTTCGAATCCCTCCCGCTCCGCCATTCGACAAGGTCTTAGGCCGAACCCGCTAGGGCAACCGCAGGCAGCGACATGCCGGTCAGCCAGTCGCATCCGACGGACGCCCCCGCCCGTCAGATGCGACCGCTCGATCAAACCCGCAGCGGACCGTTGGCGACGGGCGGGTCGAATTGTGGGACGCCGTCGGCATCGTAGCGGACCGGTTGGACCCGCGTATGGCGGTTGGGATCGAATAGCGGGTCGCCGGTGATCTTTTCATAGTCGCGCGCGTGGAACACGATCATGTCGCGGCCGCGTTCGTCGACGGTGAAGCTGTTGTGGCCGGGACCGAAAATCCTGCGGGCCGGATCGGTCTTCATCACCGGTACCGGCGATTTGGTCCACGCCGTCGGGTCCATGATATCGGCATCGTCGCGCGCAGTCAGCATCCCCAGACAATAGCGCGCATCGGTGGCGCTGGCCGAATAGGTCATGAACAGCCGCCCGTTACGCGCCAGCAGCGCCGGCGCCTCGGCAACCTTGTAGCCCCGGATTTCCCATGGAAGCGTCGGCACGGTCAGCCGCGCAGGCTTCGCGGCCAGCGTCAGCGGCGTCGCCAGCGGTGCGAGGTACAGGTTCGAATTGGTGTCGATTCCCGGCTCGCGCTGCGCCCACGCCAGATAGCGGGTGCCGCGATGGACGAAGCTGGTCGAATCAAGGTTGAAGCTGTCCCATGGCGTCTGGAGCTGGCCCAGCACGGTCCAGTTGCCCATCATCGGATCGGGGCCATCGCACACCACGGCATAGGTGCGGATGCGGAACACATCCTCGCCGCCGCCGCTGGGGCCGGCGGCGAAATACATGATCCACTTGCCGTCGATCCAGTGCAGCTCGGGCGCCCACAGGAAGCCGGACATCGGCCCCTTCGCCTCATGCCGCCACAGCACCTTTTCCGACGCGTTGGTCAGGCCGCCGATGGTCCGCGCGCGCCGCAACACCAGCCGGTCATATTCCGGTACCGACCCGGTCAGGTAATACCAGCCATCGGTGTGGCGAAAAACCTGCGCATCGGCGCGGTTCTTGACCAGCGGGTTGACGATGCCGTTCGGGCGGCGGCGCTGCGCGAAGGCAGGCAGCGTTGCGGCGGCGGCAGTAACGGCCGCCCCGCTCAGGAACAGGCGGCGCGATAGCGGATCGGTCACGGGCATCTTCTCCTTCATTGCGCGGTCGGCCAGCCATCGCGGCCCCATTCGAGGGTCGCGACACGCAGGGTCGGCGCACCGTCATTGTCCTTGTCGTAGGCGTGATGGACGAGGCGGTCGACGCCATCGGTCCCACGATAATGGCCGGCGTGTCCCGGCCCGCGGAACCGTCTCTGTTCCTGCAGGTCGGCGCGCAGCAGGATCGTGCCGCCACCGGCCAGCATCGAGCTGCCGTCCTTGCCCAGATAGGGGCCGGTGATCGACTTCGATCGGCCGATCACGGTGTAATAGGTGCTGTTCACGCCTTTGCAGCAATAGTCGTAGCTGGCGATCAGCCAGTAATAGCCGCCACGGGCAAAGATATAGGGCGCCTCGATGATCGACGGTGCGCCGGCCGGCACCGGGCGGCTGGCGAGCGTCAAAGGTCTGGCGCGCGGGTTCAGTGGCTTGCCGGTGGCGCGGTCCAGCTCGACCAGCTTCAACCCGCTCCAGAAGCTGCCGAAGGACAGCCAGTGCCGCCCCTGGCCATCGGCGATGAACGCCGGGTCGATCGCATTGTAGTCGTCGGTGGGCATCGACTGCAGCACCACCCCCTCGTCCCGCCAGCCATAGCCGGGCGCGGCGGGGTCGAGCGTCATATTGGTGGCAAGCCCGATCGCCGAGCGGTTCGACCCGAAGGTCGAAACCGAATAATAGAGCCGGTAGCGCCCGTTCACGAAGGATATGTCGGGCGCCCACATGTTCTTCGCCCCCGGTATCGCCAGCACCGCCCAGTCGGGCAGCGTGGCGAAGGGCGGCGTGCCGGCGCGCCAGTGGACGAGGTCGGGCGAGGTGCGCGCCGCGATCAGCCCCTGCCCGTCCTTGCCGATCCCGGTCGAAAAGACGTGCCAGGTGCCGCCCTGCCGGATCAGGACCGGATCATGGACCGGGCGGATGTCACCGTCAGGCGCCGGGGCCTGGGCCATCGAGCCACCGGCCAGCAGCAGCGCGGCGAGCGGCGCGACGAACCGGGCCATGTTACTGCGCCACCGGCCAGCCATCGGCATCCCAGACCAGCTTCTGGATCTGCAGCGTCGGCGCGCCGTTCCGTTCGCGGTCATAGGCGTGATAGACGATGTGATCACCGGTTGATTCCTGCAACACGGCGACATGGCCGCGCCCGACATAGCGGGCATTGGTCCCCTGCCCCGATGCCAGCACCAGCGTGCCGCCGCCGTCGAGCATCGATTTGCCGCTCTTGTCGAGATACGGACCGGTTGGCGTCTTCGACCGGCCGACGACGGTGTTGTAGGTGCTGTCCGCGCCCTTGCAGCAGCTGTCGAACGACGCGAACAGATAATAATAGTCGCCGTGCCGCACCACGAACGGCGCCTCGATCGCGCCGGGCGACGGACGGCTGGCCAGTGCGTAGACCGTCTGGTCGCTGGCGAGGCGCAGGCCGGTAGCGGGATCGAGCCGCACCATCTTGATGCCACTCCAGAAGCTGCCGAAGGCCATCCATTCGCGGCCATCGGCATCGGTGAACACCGCCGGATCGATCGCGTTGAAATTGTCGGACGTGCTCGACTGGATGACCGGGCCCTTGTCGGTCCAGCCTGTCGAGGGGGTGTTGGTGTTCAACGCATTGGTGGTGGTCAGGCCGATCGCCGAGCGGTTGCTGCCGAAGGTCGAGACCGAATAATAGAGGCGGAACTCGCCACCGCGCTTGACGATATCGGGCGCCCAGATGCCGCTGGTGCCCGGCACCGCCGTCGTCGCCCAGGCGGGCAACGCCGTGTAGGCCGGCCCGCGCCACGTCCACCCCTTCAGGTCGGTCGAGGTGCGCGTCGCCAGCAGCCCTTCGCGATCGCTGACCGAACCGGTCGCGAACAGGTAATAGGTGTTGCCGTCCTTGATGATCGCAGGGTCGTGTACAGGCATGGTATCGCCGGTCAGCGCCAGCCCGACCGGCGTCGGGCTGGCCGTGGGAGTCGGTGTAGGCGTGGGCGTCGGGGCCGGCGCGGCGGGCGCCTTGATATTGCCGCTGGCATCGCTGCCGGAAATACCGTTGCAGCCGGCGAGAAGGACGAGGGCGGCGAGCGGAAGGGTGGACCGGATCATGGGTGGGTCACTCCGTCAGAATAGAATGGGATCGCGAAGGGCGGCGGGGCGCTGGCCCCGCCCGCCCGGTCAGTCGAACGCGTAGCGCAGGCCGACCGCGAAGGTCCGCGACAACAGCGTGGTGCCGAGATTGAACTGGTTCTGGTTCCCGGCATCCTCGAACTTGTAATAGTTCTGCTGCGTCTGGCTGGTCAGGTTGACCGCATCCAGCGTCAGGCCCAGCCGCTTGGTGACGTCATAGGTCAGCTGGAAATCGAGGCTGCTTTCGGGCCGCCGCCATACGCCGATCGGGTTGGCGAACAGCCGCGCCTCGTTATTGCCGAGGAACGCCTTGCGCCAGACATAGGACAGGCGGGCGCCCAGACCGCCCTTATCATAGGCGAGCGTTGCATTGTACGACAGGTCGGACACGCCGAAGAATGCCGATTCGGTTTCGGCGACGATGTTGCCGTTCTGGTCCGAGATGGGGATGTTCTGCTTGGAATCGAGCAGCGTCATGCTGCCCTGGAAGCCGAAGCCGTCCAGCACCCAGGGCAGATAGGTCGGGAAATAGGTCAGGCCCAGCTCGATGCCCTTCAGCACGCCGTTCGATGCGTTTTCGGGACGGGTCACGGCAAAGCGGTTGGTGTTCAGCCCGGTGCCGGGGATGACCAGCAGCGAGGTGACCGGCACGACCAGCCCATCGATCTCGCGACGGAAGGCGGTGGCGTAGAGCGCACTGTTGCGTTCGAAATACCATTCGGCCGACAAGTCGTAGTTGCGCGCGGTGGTCGGGCGCAGGTTCGGATTGCCGGCGCTGCCGCTGCCGCGCCCGACATTGGTCAGGTCGCCGACCAGGTTGGGATTGGGGTTGAGATCGCCGAACGCCGGACGGCGCAGCGTCTCACCATAATTGAAGCGGATGCGGAAATCGTCGGTGATCTCGTAGCGCAGCGTGGCGCTCGGCAGGAAACGGCTGGTGCCGTTCGACGCGCTGGTCACCCGGCCGTTATAGCGGTCGGTAAAGACGAAATTGGTGTCGACATCGGTGTAGCGCACGCCCGCCTGGACGAAGAACGGTCGTCCGAACAGGTCGAACTGCCCGTCCGCCATCGCATAGGCGGTCATCGTGATCTCGTTGATGTCGAACACATCGGTCAGGCTGAGCGCGTTCGACAGCTTGAACCCCGGTGCGACGCTGCCCTTGTAGAGCTGGCGGATCGCATCGACATTTTCGTAGATATAGGTGCCGTTGGGGACCAGCCACGACGTCGGCACGCTGGCGCGCCCGTCGAAAAAGTCCTTGTTGAGCAATTGCAGGCCCGGATCGAGCGTCGACAACCGCCGACCGAGCCCGGGCGCGTCCTGCGCCCGCACCGAATCCATCGCATTGCGATCGTCGATGCGGATGCCGGCCTTCACGCGGCGCAGGAAGCCTTCGTCCCAGCGGTTCTCACCATCCAGATGCAGGGTAAGGGCGTCACCCTTCGACCGGTTGGCGTTGTCGTAGAATTCGCCGACATTCCACTGGGTCGGGTCGGTCAGCAGCGCGTTGTTGTCGAAATTATAGGCGGGAATGCCGTTGCGGGTGTTGAAGTCGACATCGATCCGCTTGGCCACGCGATCGATCCGCATCGCCAGGAACTGCGTGTCGAACTGGCTGTTCTGGTACGACAAGTCGGCGGTGATCCGCGCATTGTCACCGACCTTCCAGTCGCCGTTCAGCGCATAGACGAAGCTGTTGGTCTTCGACCGGGTATAGTCGCCGCTGTTGAAGCCATAGACGTCGCCGACCGAGCGCGCCTTGATGATGTTGGTGTCGGGATACAGCTCGATCGTCGATTTGGGGTTGGCGCCAAGCGACCCCCACCAGTCGACGAAGCTGAAGAACAGGCTGTTCTGCGTCGTCGCGCTGAACTGGTTCCAGAAGACTTCGGCGGTGTAGGTCGAGCTGTTGTTCGGCGACCATTGCACCGCGGCGTTGACCGCCGGACGCTCGCGCGTGCCGGCGACGTCGGGGCTGAACACCGCGTCGCGCGACAGATAATAGGGCACCTGCCGCCCACCGAGCAGGAAGGTCGATCCGGCGGCATAGGGCAGGCCGCGCTCGGTCCCGGGCACCCAGGCGCCGCTTTCGGGGAAGACCCGCTGCAACGGGGTGAAGCCCGGCGGCGGGTTTTCGGTCACAAACGGCACCATCGCGCCCGACGTCACGCTCATGTCGCGGAACTTCGTGCGCGCATAGCTGCCGCTGACCAGCACGCCGATGTCGCCGATCCCGGTTTCCCAGCGGTTGCTGATCAGGCCCGATACGTTCGGGTTAAAGCTGTCGGCCTGTTCGTTGTAGATGCCGCGCGCGACGCCCGAGATGGCGAAGCCGTTGAAATCGAACGGACGCCGGGTGAACACGTCGATCTGTCCGGCAATGCCGGTTTCGATCTGGTCGGCGGCGCGCGTCTTGTACACGTCGATCCGCTTGACGAGGTTCGCCGGAATATCGGCCAGCGCAAAGGCCTGACCCGATGCGGTAAAGATGTTGCGCCCGTTCATGGTGGTCAGCGCGTCGGGCAGGCCGCGGATCGAGATCGCCGCCGCTTCGCCGCCGGTGCGGTTCGTGACCTGCACGCCGCTGATCCGCTGCAACGCTTCGATCGCATTGTTGTCGGGCAATTTGCCGACATCCTCGGCCACGATCGAGTCGACGACCTGCGTCGCGTTGCGCTTGACGTTCAGCGCGCCGACGATCGAGGCGCGGACCCCGGTGACGACGATTTCATCCTCGGCTTCGGACGTGACCGACGCGACATCCGGCGACGACTGGACTTCCGATGTGTCCTGTGCCGATGCCGGTGATGGCAGAAATGCCAAGGCCGAAACCGACGCCAGAATCGTAGCTATGCCGCGCATATATCCCCCCCAAACGATTTTCTGTTTTTATAATACTCTGACAAATATCAGCTGATTGCGTGTTGGCAATCGAAAAAAAGCGGCACAGCTTCGGATCATCGCGCCGTTATCGCTAACAACAACTGGACGCGATTACCGAAGAGAGGCCGGACTGTTCGGCGGATTCGTTTGTCTGACTATCGGATGCCGATGGTCGATATGCTCGATGGTGCATGACCGGCATAGTGGCAGCGGCGGCGGCGAAGCGGTACGAAGGCGTCATGCCGATCGTCGCCTTGCTCGCCGCTGCCACGGCGCAACCCGTTGCCGAAGTGCGCGTCGCGTTCGACCGACAGGGCGAAACGGCGGTCGTCACGCGTGGACTGGCCGATATCGCCGCGAACCGTCCGGTCACCGCCGATGATCCGGTCCGCGTCGCGTCCATTTCCAAGCTGGTAACGGCGATCGCGGTGTTGCGACTGGTCGATGCCAAGCGGCTCGATCTCGATGCGGACGTATCCGATCTGCTCGGCTGGCGGCTGCGGCATCCGCGTTTTCCCGACGTGCCGATCACGCTGCGGATGCTGCTGTCGCACCGGGCGGGGATCGTCGACGGGGTCGATTATGTCCTGCCGCTCGATGCCGAACTGGCCCCGGTGCTAGCGGATCCGAAAGCATGGGACGCCGCCCATGCGCCGGGTACGTGGTTCGCCTATGCCAATCTGAACTTCCCGATCGTCGCGAGCGTGATCGAACGCGCGACCGGCGAACGGTTCGACCGGGCGATGCAGCGGCTGGTGTTCGCGCCGCTGGGTATCGAGGCCTGCTATAACTGGGCGAGTTGCGCGCCGGGCGTGTCGGCGCGGGCGGTGGTGCAGTATCGCGCGGGCAAGCCGACCAAGGACGACCATCATGGCCGCCCGCCCGCCTGCCCGGTCGAGCCGGCGCGCGACGGTTCGTGCGACCTGTCGCGGTGGCGTGCGGGGGTGAACGGGGCGATGTTCTCGCCGCAAGGGGGGCTGCGCATCTCGGCGCGGGGGCTGGCGGCGATCGGGCGGATGCTGTTGCGCCGGGGCCAGGGGGACCGCGGGCGATTGTTGTCCCCACGCGCCTTTGCCCTGCTGACCACGCCGCAATGGACCTGGGACGGGACCAACGGCGACACCGGCAGCGATGCGACGACGGGAGCGAAACAGGCGGGGTTCATGTGCCGCTATGGGTTGGCGGTGACGTTCCTTGCGACGCCGGTGCGGGGGTGCCGTGACGACCCGTTCGGCGACGGGCGGATGCGGATCGGTCATGCCGGTGACGCCTATGGCCTGCGCTCGGGGCTGTGGGTCGATCTGCGGCGCGGGACCGGCGTCGCCTATTTCGCGACCGATGTGCCGGTGGCGGCGGCGACGGGGTCGGCGTTTACGCCGACCGAGGAGCGGTTGGCACGGGGAAGGTGATTTTGCCTCCCCTGCTCCCTTCGCGCCCCACCCCCGACCCCCGACCCCGTTTGCTTCGAGCGCAGGTTCGAGCCTGTCGAGAACCGTAGTCGAGAAGGGGTTGCCCCGAACACAGGGTTCTCGACGGACGCTTCTCGACAAGCTCGAAACTGCTCGAACCGAACGGGGGTAACAAAACCGAGCGGACGTGGCCCCTCAATGCTTCTTCGGCAGGACGTGCAGTACGCCGGCGATGACCCCGCCGATCAGGACGCCGAACACCGCCGCGCCGGCCGCGTTGACGATCCATTCCAGCACCCCGCCCAGCCCCGGCACCGCCTCGGCCACATGATGCGCGGTGTCGTGGACGAGGTGCGGCAACGTGGCGAAGCCGAACTCCTCCAGCCCGTGCAGGATGATCTGCCCGCCGACCCACAGCATCGCCGCCGTGCCGATCAGCGCCAGCGCCTTGAGCACCACCGGCATCGCCTTCACCAGCCCGCGCCCGACACTCTGCGCCAGCGCGCTCGACCGGCGGGCCAGCGCCAGCCCGATATCGTCCATCTTCACGATCAGCGCGACGACGCCGTACACGCCGATGGTGATCGCGATGCCGACCACCGCCAGCGCGATGCCCTGCATCCAGATCGACAGCGCGGGCAGTTCGTTGAGCGCGATGATCATGATTTCCGCCGACAGGATCATGTCGGTGCGGATCGCGCCGCTGACCTGCGTACGCTCCAGCTCGGCCGGGTCGGTCGGGGTCGCCGCTTCCTCGGCATGATGACCGCCGAACAGCGGGGCGAGGACCTTTTCCGCCCCCTCGAAGCACAGGAACGCGCCGCCCGCCATCAGGATCGGGGTGATCGCCCAGGGCGCGAAGAATTTGAGGATCAGCGCGGCGGGCAGCAGGATCAGCAGCTTGTTGCGCAGCGACCCCAGCGCGATCTTGCCGATGATCGGCAGTTCGCGCGCAGGCGACAGGCCGACGACATAGCGCGGGGTGACCGCAGCATCGTCGATCACCACGCCCGCCGCCTTGGCCCCGGCGCGTCCGGCCGCCGCGCTCACATCGTCGAGCGATGCCGCCGCCAGCTTCGCGATCGCCGCGATATCGTCGAGCAGCGCAACCAATCCACCAGCCATCGCCTGTCCCCTAGTTCCTCGGCCCGACCGGTAGCGGCAGCCGTGCGGCAACGCCATGGACAGTGGGCCACAAATTTTTTGGTTAACGGGTCGAATGGCTCGACGACGTCCGCCAAGCATGACAAATTTGATGCGCGATCGTATCAAACCATTGCTGGCGCGCCGCTTTATGGAAAGTGCCGTCATCGACACACGCATAACATCGAGGCCAGTATCGGCGTCTTGCGGGTCCGCGGTTAACATCCCTTCGGGAATAGTTAAAATCCCGGCAAGGTCTTCTTAAAGCCGGGTCTCTACGTGGTGTCGTATACGAGTAGGCCTAATTCCGTAATTTGCGGACTTCGGCTCTCGCATAAGGTCGGGAGAGAAGTATGCGGTCGACAATCAAGGCGAAGCTGGGAGTGACGTTCGCCATCATCGTGACGATGCTGATTGCCATCGTCGCGATCGGCGTCAGTCAGATGTCGCACATGAATACGGATATCGTCGACGTCATCGACGGCCCGGCCAAGCGACAGGCCCGGTCGCTGCGCGTACAGGTTGAGGTGAACGAAATCATTCGCCTCGAAAAGAACATGGCCCTGTCGAAGGATCCGGCACAGGTCCGCGAGTTCGATCAGGAATCGCTATCCAAGATCGCGGCGACCAGCGACCTGATCCGACAGGCGGTGGAAAACGCGTCGGCGACCGCGAAGCCGCGCTGGACCGAAGTCTCGGTGGCATGGGAAAAAGTCAAACAGATCAATCAGAACGTCCGCACCCTTGCTCTTGCAGGCAAGGGCGACGATGCAGGGCTCCTGTCGCTTTCTCAATCCCGCGACGCCGTCAAGAATATGTACGGCTCGCTCGACGAAATCGTTTCGATCAACGATGGCTTGATGACCGAGGCAAAGACCAAGACCGCCGCCAGCTATGAAGATGCGCGGACGATGCTGGTCGGTGTCGCCATTGCTGCAATCCTGATCGCGGTCGGCAGCGCGGTGTGGGTCAGCCTGATCGTGTCGCGTGGCCTGAAGCAGTTGGGCAGCGCGCTGACCCAGGTCGCCGGTGGTGATCTGACCCAGACGATCACGGTGCGGAGCAACGACGAGATCAAGGATTTGGTCGACACGACCAATTCGATGATCGAGCGGCTGCGCAGCGTGGTCGGCAACAGTTCGCTGGCGGCGGACAGTGTCGCGGGGGGCAGCCAGCAGCTCTCCGCCTCGTCGGAACAGGTCAGCCAGGGCGCGACCGAACAGGCTGCCGCTGCCGAGGAAGCATCCGCTTCGATGGAAGAGATGGCCGCCAACATTAAGCAGAACGCCGACAATGCCGCCCAGACCGAGAAGATCGCGCGCCAGTCGTCGAAGGACGCCGAGGCGAGCGGCGTCGCGGTCGACCGTGCGGTCGGTGCGATGCGGGTCATCGCCGAGAAGATCGGCATCGTGCAGGAAATCGCCCGCCAGACCGACCTGCTGGCGCTGAACGCGGCGGTCGAGGCGGCACGTGCCGGCGAACATGGCCGGGGCTTCGCGGTCGTCGCATCGGAAGTCCGCAAGCTGGCCGAACGCAGCCAGACCGCCGCTGCCGAAATCAGCGCGGTGTCGGGCGACACGGTGCAGGCCGCGGCACAGGCAGGCGAGATGCTGACCAAGCTGGTCCCCGACATCCGCCGGACCGCCGAACTGGTCGCCGAGATCAGCGCCGCATGCCGTGAACAGGATATCGGCGCGTCACAGATCAACCAGGCGCTGCAACAGCTCGACACCGTCACGCAGCAGAACGCGTCGGCATCCGAACAGATCACCTCGACCTCCGAGGAACTGGCGGGTCAGGCAGAGGAGCTACAGCAGAGCATTTCCTTCTTCCGCGTCGACGACGGCAGCGGCAAGGCGGCGAAGCGCCCGGCGGCACGCAAGCCGGTGGCCGCCAAGCCCAAGGCGGCCGCCCGAGCCAAGCCCAACTCGGTCGCCGACCAGCAGGCCCGCGCGCGCGGCTTCGCGCTCGACCTGACCCAGGGCGGCCCGGATAGCGACGACGTGACCTTCGAACACGCCGCCTGACCGGACGGCACCGCCCGAACCGACGATCCGCCGCGTCTTTCACCAAAGCCGGCGGATCGCCCTCCCCTTCGCGACGGCGCGTCACGCCAACGGCGAAGGGACCACGCATCAAACGCCCGCAAACAATATCTCAATTTTTGAGATTTAGTCTGGCGGACAACACCCGGGGAATAATGGGTGACCGGAAACCAGACATGTTAGGGAATTCGATGAAACGCGTTACGATAAAGACCAAGCTATCCGCGACATTCGGAGTCGTATTGTTGATGATGCTGGCGATCATCATCCTCAGCGTCTCGCGAATGTCGGCGATGAACAGCGGCCTGGTCGACGTGATCGAAGGCCCGGCGACGCGACAGGTTCGCAATCTCAATATCAAGGTGGCGTTGCTCGATATCGTGCGGTTCGAAAAGAACATGGCACTGACCGATGACGACGCCCAGAATCGCGAATTCGCAAACAGCGCGGCCACCCGGGTTACCGAACTCGATTCGCTGCTGAGCGATGCGATGGCCAATTCGACCGAACGGTCGAAGGCCGATTGGGCGACGGTCGCGAACAACTGGAACGAATATAAGGCGATCAACGCCCGGATCCGCCAACTGGGCCTGGAAAACAGGAATGCCGAGGCCGCGCGCCTGAGCCTGACCGATGCACGCGACCGGGTGGTGACGATCGCCAAGACGCTGGACGTCCTGATCGGACGCAGCACGTCGCGCATGGAAGAGGCCAAGGCCGAGGCCGCCGCAGCCTATAGCCAGGCCCGCCTGATCCTGATCGTTGCCGGGCTGCTCGCCTGCGCAATCGCCATCGCCGGCGCGCTGTGGATCAGCCGGATCGTTGCGCAGGGGCTGAAGCGGGTCAGCGTCGCGCTGGACGCGGTCGCGGTCGGCGACCTCGACAAGGAGGTCGTCGTCACCAGCAATGACGAGATCAAGGACCTGGTCGACACCGTCAACCGCATGACCGCGTCGCTGCGCAAGTCGGCAGAACTGGCCGATACGATCGCGCTGGGCGACCTGTCGGTCGACCACAAGCCGCTGTCGAACGAGGACCGGCTGGGCCATGCGATGGTCAAGATGGTCGACGGCCTGCGCCAGTCGGCGGCACTGGCCGACACCATCGCGCTGGGCGACCTGTCGGTCGATGCGAAGCCGCTGTCGGACAAGGACCAGCTGGGCCATGCGGTGGTGTCGATGCTCGCCGGTCTGCGCAAGTCGGCCGCGCTGGCCGATACCATCGCCGCGGGCGACCTGACCGTCGATCACCAGCCGCTGTCGGACAAGGACCAGCTGGGCAACGCGCTGGTGTCGATGACCAAGCGGCTGCGCAATGTCGTGGGCGACGCGACCGCCGCTGCCGACAATGTCGCGGGCGGCAGCCAGCAGCTCTCCGCCTCGTCGGAACAGGTCAGCCAGGGCGCGACCGAACAGGCCGCCTCTGCCGAGGAAGCCTCCGCTTCGATGGAAGAGATGGCGGCGAACATCAAACAGAATGCCGACAATGCCGCCCAGACCGAAAAGATCGCGCGCCAGTCGTCGAAGGACGCCGAAACGAGCGGCATCGCGGTCGATCGCGCGGTAGGTGCGATGCGGACCATCGTCGAAAAGATCGGCATCGTGCAGGAAATCGCGCGTCAAACCGATCTGCTGGCGCTGAACGCAGCGGTGGAGGCGGCGCGTGCCGGCGAACATGGCCGCGGCTTCGCGGTCGTCGCATCCGAAGTCCGCAAGCTCGCCGAACGCAGCCAGGCGGCAGCCGCCGAGATCAGTTCGGTGTCGAGCGATACGGTGCAGGCGGCGGCGCAGGCCGGCGACATGCTGACCAAGCTGGTCCCCGACATTCGCCGGACCGCCGAGCTGGTCGCCGAGATCAGCGCCGCATGCCGCGAACAGGATATCGGCGCATCGCAGATCAACCAGGCGCTGCAACAACTCGACACGGTGACGCAGCAGAACGCGTCGGCAGCCGAACAGATCACCTCGACCTCCGAGGAACTGGCGGGTCAGGCCGAGGAGCTGCAGTCGAGCATCGCCTTCTTCCGGGTCAAGGCCGAACGCCACGAAGCGACGCGGCGCCCGGTGCGCAAGCCGGCCAAGGCGGCGGCGCCCAAGACGAGGATCAACACCGTCGCCGACCAGCAGGCCCGCGCGCGCGGCTTTGCGCTCGACCTGACGCAGGGCGGGCCGGACGACGACGACGACGCTTTCGGACAGGCAGCCTGACCTGACCGGCGCGCCGCCCCCCGCCATGGGGGCGGCCGTCGCGATCGCAGGCATCGACAGGGGGACGTTGCATGGGACGGAACTGGTTGGGGAATGCGGCGATCGGGACGGCGATGGCGATGGCGATGCTGGTCACGCCGGCACGGGCGCAGGACGAAGCGGCCGGGCCGCTGGCCATCGACCTGGTGTACAAAGGCGATGTGGTCGGGGTGGCGGCGGGCGATGCGCGCGGGGCACGCTATCTCGACAATCTCGACCTGCTCGCCTCGCTCGACCTCGACCGCGCGGTCGGCTGGCGGGGCGGCACCGCCTTTGCCAGCCTGCTCAACAATCTGGGCGGGCGGCCCAACGACATCGCCGGCACGTTGCAGGGCGTGAACAATATCGAGGTCGCCGGGGCCGACCTGCTGCTGTACCAGGCATGGATCCAGCAGAGTTTCGCCGATGACCGGCTGTCGGTGCTGGTCGGCAGATACGACCTGAACAGCGAATTCTACGCCAACGACGCCGCGTCGCACCTGATCGCGCCGGCATTCGGCATCGGGTCCGAACTGGCGGCGACCGGTCCCAACGGCCCGTCGATCTTTCCGCGCACCGACCTTGCCATCCGGCTGCGCGCCGGGGACGAGCGGAACTATGTCCAGGCGGTCGCGATCCGTGCGCCGCGCGGCACCACCGACGATGGCGGCCGGCGTTCGACGCTGTTCGTGGCGGAGGCCGGGTGGCAGGGGCGGCTGTCGTTCACGCTGGGCGGCTGGGCCTATAGCCGGCGCCAGCCGCGCATCATCCCGCCGGGCGTCACCACCGGCCCGGGCGAGGCGGCGTCGCACGGCGTCTATGCCTCGGTCGAGACCGATCTGGCCGGACAGGCCGACCAGCCAGGGCATTGGCGCGCCTTTGCCCGCGCCGGATGGTCCGATGGGCGGACGACTCCCTTTGCCGGCGGGTTCCAGCTCGGCGTGACCGGGCGGGGCATCGTTCCCGACCGGCCCGGCAGCCAGCTGTCGATCGGCGTGGCGAGCGCCGACCTCAGCACCCCCTATCGCCAGGCCAATCCGCCGGGCGAACCGGCGCTGGCCGGATCGGAAGGGATGGTCGAGCTGACCTATAGCGACGCGGTGCTGCCGTTCCTGACGCTGCAGCCCGACGTGCAATATGTCCGCCGGCCGGGTGGTTTGCAGGATGCGGACGATGCGGTGGTGCTGGGGCTGCGCGCGATCGTGGCTTGGAAGGCGCTGTAGGGCGGGTCAGCACGTGGAGCGCGCCGCGACGCTCCACAACGCGTCGCTCCGGGCTTGACCCGGCCTCCCGCGTTTTACCGCGCAGAAGAAGAAGCGGGACCCCGGATCAAGTCCGGGGTGACGAAGCTATGCCGCCGCCAGCGTCGGCTGCGTCCCCAATCCCGCATCGACCAGATTGCCGACGAACTGGTCGGTGCAATGCGACCAGCAATAGGCGGTGCCGGCACGGGCGCAGGCGTCGCGGTCGGCGGTCAGCGCCTGGGTAACGGCCGCCGCCAGATCGTCGTCGACCGCGCCGATCCGTGCGGAGCCGCCGCCCCGGCCGTCCGTCCCGATGATGTCGAGCGGCCCGGGTACCGGATAGCCCGCGACCGGGGTGCCGCAGGCCAGCGCCTCGATCATCACCAGCCCGAACGTGTCGGTGCGGCTGGGGAAGACCAGCACGTCGGCGGCGCGATAGGCAGCGGCGAGTGCCGCACCCTGCTTCAACCCGACGAACCGGGCGAGCGGATAGCGGCGCTCCAGCTCGGCGCGCGCCGGGCCGTCGCCGACCAGCAGCTTGGTGCCGGGCACGTCGAGCGACAGGAACGCTTCGATATTCTTTTCGACCGCGATCCGCCCGACATGGAGCAGGATCGGGCGCGGCAGGGTGGCGACGTCGAGTTGGCCGCCATCGGGCTTGAACAGCGACAGGTCGACGCCGCGCGACCAGCGCTTCGTATGGGCGATGCCGTGGTCGCGCAGCGACGCGGCGACGCGGGCGGTGGCGGTCATCACCCCGCTGGCCGCCGCATGGAAGCGGCGCAGGAACGGCCAGAACAGCCCGGCGGGCAGGTGCGTGCGCATCGCCAGATAGTCGGCGAAATTGGTGTGGAACGAGGTGGTGAAGCGGAGCCCATGCCGCCGGCACCAGCGCCGTGCCGCCCAGCCGAGCGGTCCTTCGGTCGCGATATGGATCGCGTCGGGCCGGAACGCCGCGATCCGCCGCCCCAGCTCCGGCCCGCAGCCAAAGGCGAGCCGGATTTCGGGATAGCCGGGGCACGGCCGGGTGGCGAAGCCGTCGGGGGTATAGGTCTCGACGATATGCCCGCGCTGTTGCAGGCGGCCGATCGTGGTCTGGAGCGTGCGGACGACGCCGTTGACCTGCGGACTCCACGCGTCGCTGACGATGGCGATCCTCACGCGGTGGCGACCACCCGGCCGGGGACGGGCGCCTTGCCCGACGACTTCGCCAGTTCCTTTTCCCAGGTCTCGGCCCGCCAGTCGATCAGCGACATGGCGCCCGCATGATCCTCGACCAGCGCGGTGCAGCTCTCCACCCAGTCGCCGTCGTTATAGTACATGATATCGCCGATCCGGCGGATCTCGGCGGTGTGGATATGGCCGCAGACCACGCCGTCGACGCCGTGTTCGGCGGCGGCATGGGCGACGGTTTCCTCGAACCGGCCGATGAAGTTGACCGCGTTCTTCACGCGATGCTTGGCATAGGCCGACAGCGACCAATAGGGCAGGCCGAGCTTGCGCCGGGCGAAGTTCCACACGCTGTTGGCCTTCAGCAGCGCGGTGTAGGCATGGTCGCCGAGGAAGGCGAGCCATTTGGCATAGAGCACCACGCCGTCGAACTTGTCGCCGTGCAGCACCAGCAGGCGGCGGCCGTCGGCGGTTTCGTGGATATCCTCCTCGACCATCTCGACCCCGCCGAATTCGAGGCCGGTATAGTCGCGGAATGCCTCGTCATGGTTGCCGGGGATGTAGATGACGCGCGTGCCGCGGCGGGCGAACTTCAGGATCGATCGGATGACGTCGTTATGGCTCGACGGCCAGTACCAGCCGCGACGGATCTGCCAGCCATCGACGATGTCGCCGACCAGGTACAGCGTCTCGCATTCGAACGAATGGAGGAAGTCGACCAGCTGGGTCGCGCTGCATCCGGGCGTACCCAGATGGACGTCGGAGATGAAGACGGTGCGGTAGGACTTTTTGGGGCCTTCCGCCTGATAGCTTTGCGGGTCGTTGATCCAGTCGGGGATCTTGCGCGCCAGCGACTTTACCGGCGGTTGCGTATTCTTTCGATCGGTCCGGGATACAAATGCCGTCGTCATCGTACTTCCCCCACGCCAGTGGACCGGACTTGCGTCCTTGCGATGCCGGCGCAGTAACGTCCCCGCGCGACAATAGTATTGCGCGGGTGTGACGGCCGTTCTCATCAAACTGAAACCTTGCTGACATGCCCGCGCCATTGGGCTGTCATCGAATCCCGTCATCGTAATTGGCCAGACAAGCCGCACGGCGCTGGACAAGGAAATGCACGGATTGGCTCAGGAACTGAACCGCGTCGGCGTGGCGAGCGCCTATGATCGCTGGGCGCCCATCTATGACCTGGTGTTCGGCCCCGTCTTCAAGCGGGGTCGCCGTGCGGCGATCGACGCGGCGGAGACGGTCGGCGGCCGCATCCTCGAGGTGGGGGTCGGCACCGGCATCTCGCTGCCGCATTACCGCGCCGAGAGCCGGATCACCGGCATCGATATCGCCGACCAGATGCTCGACAAGGCGCGCGACCGGGTGCGCCGGCTGAAGCTCAACCATGTCGAGCGGATCGCGATCGGCGATGCCGAGGCGCTGGATTTCGACGACGCGTCGTTCGACGTCGTCGTCGCGCAGTACGTGGTGTCGGCGGTGCCGCATCCCGACCGTGCCCTGAGCGAGTTCCTGCGCGTGGTGCGGCCCGGCGGCATGATCGTGATCGCGACCCGGCTGGGCGCGGAAGCGGGGATGCGCGCCAGGATCGAGCGCGCGCTGATGCCGATCACCAGTCGGCTGGGCTGGCGTACCGATTTCCCCTGGTCGATCTATGGCGACTGGGCGGCCCGCAACCCGCAGGCCGAGCTGGTCGAGCGCCGGCCCCTGCCCCCGCTCGGCCATTTCTCGCTGGTGTGCTTCCGGCGCGCGGCCGCTGCCGGACAGGACAACCACCCGACGCCCGCGCTCGGCGCGACCGCCTGAAAACCCTTATCTTCAAAGGCTTTATCGATGCCCGGATTCAAGGAAGCGTTGCAGGAACAGCGGTGGGACGATCATCGCTATTACCATCACAGCATCATCAACCAGGCGCTGCACTTCGTCAGCGCGACGACGTTCCTGATCGCCTATGTCGTGGTGTGGATCGACCCGGCGGTGGCCAGCCTGCTCGGCTGGCTGGTGGCGATGACCGCGCGGCAATCGGGGCATTTCTTCTTCGAGCCCAAGACCTACGACCATGTGAACCAGGCGACGCACGAGCATAAGGAAGAGATCAAGGTCGGGTATAACCTGTTCCGCAAGGTCGTCTTCATGGGGCTGTGGGCGGCGACGCCGATCCCGCTGCTGCTCGACCCGACCTTTTTCGGGGTGTTCGAACCGCATGTCGGGTTCGTCGGGTTCCTGCGGCATCTGGCGCTGTTGTGGCTGGCGTTCGCGGTGGGCGGGCTGCTGTTCCGGGTGGTGCAGCTGTTCATCCAGCGCGACGTGATGACCGGGCTGGTGTGGGCGACCAAGATCGTGACCGATCCGTTCAACGACTTCATCCTGTACCGGAAAGCGCCGGTGCAACTGTTGAAGGGCGCGCGGATCGATACGGATCTGCAGGAGGCTGCACGGCACTAAGCGCCGGGCAAGGCGCAGCGAACGCTGCGCCGCGCCGCATTAGGCGCCCGGCCGGCGGCGCCAAAAGCGCCGTCCGACGACGACACGGGCTTTGCCCGTGGCGGCCCACTGAAAACAAACGCTTTTCCGGAATAAGTTCACTAAGTTCACACTCGTGACCGGTTTCGCGCATTTGCGAACCGGTCGCATTTCGTTGGGCTGGTCGATCAACCGGGAGAAAGAGCGGCGGCGAGCGTGACAGGGCGCCTCGGTGTAGGAAAGTGCTTTCCAGTACGACCACGCCGGAACGACCATGCTCGTTGCGCTCCTGCAACATTATCCGCGCCCGCCACCTGTTAACGCGCTGGCGCGACCCCATATCGGAAGTGGCCCCGCCATACTGGCTGGACCCGCTACCGGCGCCGGCCAGTCGACCCTTTCCACGTGACCCGGCGGTCCGTTTGCTCGAATGATGACTGGACCGACATGCAGGACGATTGGCGACGGGGCACCCCGACCGCGGTGACGACTTCGCGGGCGATGAACGTGAGCATCGCACGAACCGATGTCGAGTCACTGTGCCGCAAGCATGGCGCATCGATCAGCGCGATCGAGACGCTGCATTCGGGCGGCACGCATGTCGTGCTGAAGAATGGCGACGCCGCCGACACGATGCGCAAGGCGTTCGGCAAGAAGCTGATCGCCGGCACGGTCGTGCGGACGCCGTGGGTCCGCAACGGCTGACCCGGCGAGCGATCCCCCGATGACCCGCGACACCCCCGCCCTCACCCGCGCAGTCGAACTGGCCGCATCGGGGGACTTTTTTTCGGTGAACCAGATCCGGCAGGCGCTGCGTCGCGAGGGCTATGCCACGCTAGCGCAGGACCTGTCAGGCCATCAGGCGAACCGGGCGATCATCGAGGCATTGCACGCGGCGTCCGACGCCCGGCGAGGGTAGGCTGCCGTCTCGATCGCGGTGCCGCCGACTCCGATCCGGCCGTCCCGTGCCTACGCGGGAGGCGGAGCGGGAATACGCCTTAGCCCCGCCCCAGCCGCCGCGCCAAGGTTTCCTTCAGCACCTGTCGCCGCAGCATCTTGTTGGTCGTGCCCGGCGCGGTCCACCACCAGCCGTCCTGCTGCATCGCCTGTGCCGCCTTCACGAAGCGCGCGACGACCTCGGCGAACGCCGCGTCGTCATAGTTCAGGCTGAAGATCAGGCGGCCGGTGCCGACCCAGCTCAGGGCCAGCCCCTCGGCTCGGGCATAATATTGCAGCAGCCAGTTGTAGCGCGAGGGGACGGTGTAGAGGATCGTCCATACCGTCTGCATGCCGGCGGCGCGGACGGGGAGGTCGGCCTCCGCCATCGCTTCGTTGAACCGGGCAAGGCGTGCGTCCCAGCGGGCGTCGACGTCCTCGTACATCGCCTGCACTTGCGGAGAGTCGAGGCGTTCGAGGAACACGTCCATCGCGCCCATGACATAGGGGTGGGCGTTGAAGGTGCCGCGCGCGAAGCAGATGTCGGCGGGCGCTTCGGGGCGGAAGCGCTTCATCAGCTCGGCGCGGCCGCAGACGACGCCGATGGGCAGGCCACCGCCCAGCGTCTTGCCATAGGTCACCATGTCGGGCCGGACGCCGAACGCCTCGGCCATGCCGCACTTTGCGAGGCGGAAGCCCATGAACACCTCGTCGAAGATCAGGACCACGCCGGCCTGCGTGCAGACGTCGCGCAGCTTCACCAGCCAGTCGCGATAGGCGGCGCGGTCGAGCCGGGCCGAGCGGCTGCTGTCGACCAGCGTGCCGTCGGAGGGCGCGCCCTTGTTCGGGTGCATCGCTTGTAGCGGGTTCACCAGCACGCAGGCGATGTCCTTGCGCGTGGCCAGCACGTGGAGCGTGCGGTCGGACATTTCGGACAGGGTCAGCGTGTTGTCGGCAGGCGTCGGGTTGCCGATGCCGGGCTGCACATCGCCCCACCAGCCATGATAGGCCCCGGCGAAACGGACCACGCGACGGCGGCCGGTGTGATAGCGCGCGAGGCGCACCGCCTGCATTACCGCTTCGGTGCCGGACATGTGGAACGAGACCTCGTCCATGCCGCTGATCGCACGCAACCGGTCGACATTGGCGGCGATGACCGGGTGATAGGTGCCCAGCACCGGCCCGAGATCGGCGACGCGGGCGGCCCCTTGCGCAATGCAGTCCTTGTAGAAATCATGGCCGAACAGGTTGACCCCGTACGAGCCGGCAAGGTCGTAGAAGACATTGCCGTCGAGGTCGGTGACGGTCACGCCCGACGACGACTGGTAGAAGGCACCGGTCGCTAGGGTGTCGCGGACTTTCGCGCTGAACTGGAACGGCACGCGGTAGCGGCCGGTGAATTGCAGGTCGGAGAGCCCCTCGCGCAATGCCTTCGTCGCAGCGACCGTCTTGGCGAAGCGGGTCGCGTAGAGCGCGGAAAGGCGTTCGAAGCCGGCGCGGCGCTTCGCAGCGATGTCGGCCGGTGCGTCGTCGGCGGCGAAGAAGCGGGCGTCGTCATAGTCGTAGAAGGCGATCTGGCGCGCGATGCGCTGGCCCCAGCGGACATGGCCGGTGAGCGAGCCATGCTTGGCGCGGCTGAGCCGCAGACGGGCGCGGCCCTTGGTGGCGGCGAGACCGGCGACGCCGGCGGCGAAGGTAGCTGCGAGAGCTGGGGCGAGAGCCATCATGGCTGACGCAAATATGACCCGATAAGGAAATATTGATGACGGCCATGGACCGCACCGCTCCCTCGCCGCTCGCCCGTGCCATCGCGAAGCTGACCGATATCGAATCGCTGAACTATGCCGCGACCAACTGGCTGCCGCGCCGGACGCTGACCCGCGCGATGGGGTGGTTCAGCAAGGTCGAGCAGCCGCTGGTGGCGAAGGCGTCGATCGCGGTGTGGCGGACCTTTTGCGATGTCGACCTGTCCGATGCGGCGGAGACAAGCTGGCGCTCGATGCATGCCTGCTTCATCCGGCGGCTGCGGCCGGGGGCGCGGACCTTCGCGGCGCAGGCGCATCAGGTGGCGTCGCCGTCAGACGGGATCATCGTCGCCAGCGGGCCGATCACCGGCGACAGCATCGTGCAGGCCAAGGGCAAGCGCTATTCGATCGCCGAACTGACCGGGGGCGAGGGGGAGGCGTATCTGGGCGGGAGTTTCGTGACGCTGCGGCTGACCGCCGGCATGTATCACCGGTTTCATGCGCCCCAGGACGGGCGGGTCGAGCGGGTGCGGTACTTTCCCGGCGATTGTTTCAACGTGAACCCGCCGGCGCTGAAGCGGGTCGACGGGCTGTATTGCCGCAACGAACGGGCGACCGTGCGCATGCGGCTGGACGACGGGACGTCGATCCTGCTGGTGCCGGTGGCGGCGATCCTGGTCGCGGCGATCCGGCTGACGTTCCTCGACACGGTGAAGCTGTTGCGCGAGCGGGCCGAGCCGGTCGCCAATGTCGATGTGCCGGTCGTGCAGGGGCAGGAAATGGGGTGGTTCGAACATGGGTCGACCATCGTGCTGCTGACGCCCGCGCCGTTCGTACTGGCGGACGGGGTGCAGACCGGCGACCGGGTGCGCGCGGGGGAAGTGTTGTTCGAGCGAGCGGTGGTCGAGGCGATTTAGGGTCTCCCTCGTCACTCCCGCGAAGGCGGGAGTCCATAACCGCCACCGTTGCGGATCGAGCCGAACCGTCAGCGTCTATGGATTCCCGCCTTCGCGGGAATGACGACAGGGTTGCGCTCAACCCCTGCCCCGCGCCACTCTGTCGGTGATGGAGGGGGACGGGATGAGCGGCATCGTCGATGCGCATCTGCATGTGTGGCGGATCGATGCGCCGTTCCATGGCTGGCCGGCGCCGAGTGATGGCGTGCTGTATCGCAGCTACAACCTGGCCGATGTACGCGCGGCGATGGGCGATGCGCCGGTCGATCGGGTGGTGCTGGTCCAGGCACAGACCGATGATCGCGAGACCGACTGGCTGCTGGAGCTGGCGGAGGGCGATCCGTGGGTGGCGGGGGTGGTCGGCTGGGTCGCGCTGGACAGCCCCGACGCGCCGGCGCGGATCGCGGCGCTGGCGGCACGGCGCAAGCTCGTCGGGCTGCGGCCGATGCTGCAGGCGATCGGCGATACCGACTGGCTGTTGCGGGGCGATGTCGCGCGCGGGGTCGCGGCGATGGTCGAGCATGGGCTGAGGCTGGATGCGCTGGTGCAGCCGCGGCATTTGGGCATGCTGGCGACGTTCGCGGATCGCTGGCCGGGCCTGCCGATCGTGATCGACCATGCCGCCAAGCCGGCGCCGCCGGGGGATGCGGACTGGCGCAAGGGGATGGCGGCGCTGGCGGAGCGGCCTTCGGTATGGTGCAAGCTGTCGGGGTTGCGCACCGAACAGGCGACGGGGGCCGATCCGCTGGCGCTGGCGCCGATGGTCGCGCGGCTGGTGGATTGGTTCGGGGAGCGGTTGCTGTGGGGCAGCGACTGGCCGGTGCTGTCGGCGGCGGGGGATGGGTATGGCGACTGGCTGGCGACGACGCAGGGCTTGACGGCGGGGTTGTCGGACGATGCGCGGGCGCGGTTGATGGGGGGCGCGGCGCGGGAGTTTTACGGGGTTTAGCTTCCGTCGAACCGTATCCCCGCGCAGGCGGGGATCCAGAGTTTCCCATCGCGAACGGCGGCGTTCCTGGCTCTGGACCCCCGCCTGCGCGGGGGTACGACAATTCGGGAGGCACCCGCACCCTTTCAAAACGCCCCCGCCGCCCGCTACAAGCACGCCAACTCGAAGGGGAATTGCCATGGTTCGTTCGCTGGTCGCCGCGTTGCTGGCCTCATGCCTCGCTTGGCCCGCCGTAGCGCAGACCGCGCCGGTCATGCCCGCGCGGACCGTCGCCAGCGATCCGGGGGCGAACGCGCCGGTGCGCTACGACGTGTCGTTCCCGCAAGCCGCGCATCACCGAGCACGGATCGTCGCGACGTGGCGCGGCGTGCCCGCCGGGCCGCTCAGGGTGCAGATGTCGCGGTCGTCGCCGGGGCGCTATGCGATCCACGAATTCGCCAAGAACGTCTATGACGTCAGCGCGACCGATGGCGCCGGACGGCCGCTGAAGCTGATCCGCACCGATCCCTATGGCTGGAGCGTGGCCGGGCATGACGGCACGGTGATCGTCAGCTACACGCTCTATGCCGACCGGGGCGATGGCACCTATGCGCAGATCGATGCGACCCACGCGCATCTGAACATGCCCGCGACCTTTATGTGGGCGACCGGGTACGACGCACAGCCGATCAGCGTGCGCTTCACCAGCCCCGATCCGACATGGAAGGTCGCGACGCAGCTGCCCGGCGGGAGTGCGCCCGGCAGCTATTGGGCGCCGAACCTGCAATATTTCATGGACAGCCCGACCGAATTGTCGAACCACATGGTTCGCGAATGGCAGGAGGCCGGCAAGACATTCCGCCTGGCGCTGCACCATGACGGCACCGCCGCCGATCTCGACCGCTTCACCGAAAAGGCGAAGAAGGTGGTGGCCGAGGAGATCAAGATCTTCGGCGCGCCGGCGAACTATGATTTCGGCACCTATACCTTCATCGCCGATTATCGCCCGTGGGTGACCGGCGACGGGATGGAGCATCGCAACTCGACGATCATCACCGATCAGCGCTCGCTGGCGCAGGCGAACGACGACCAGCTCGGCACGCTGGCGCATGAGTTCTTCCATAGCTGGAATGTCGAGCGGCTGCGCCCGCGCGAACTGGAGCCGTTCGACTTCACCCGCGCCAATCCCACGCCGTCGCTGTGGCTGGCCGAGGGGTTCACCAGCTACTACGGGCCGCTGGCGATCCGCCGCGCCGGGCTGGCGTCGGTCGATGAATGGCTGGGCGAAATGGGCGGGATGGTCAGCGGGGTGGTCAACAACCCGGCGCGCCTGCCCGCGCGGATCAACGCCTCGCCACAGGAGATGAGTCTCCGCGCGCCGTTCGTCGATGCCGCGACCGCGATCGATCCGGTCGAGCCGAACATCTTTTCGTCCTATTACGGCTATGGCGCGGTGATCGGCCTCGCGCTCGACCTGCAGCTGCGCCAGCGCTTTCCGGGCAAGAGCCTCGACGATTATATGCGGCTGTTGTGGGCGACACATGGCGCGCCGGAAAAGCCCTATACGCCTGCCGACCTGCGTGCGGCGCTCACGACGCTGACCGGGGACAAGGCGTTTGCCGACCAGTTTTTCGACCGGACGATCGAGGGCAGCTTCCTGCCCGATTTCGCGCCGCTGCTGGATCAGGCGGGGCTGGTGCTGCGTGCCGCTAACCCAAGCAAGGGCTGGATCGGGCGGACCAATGCCACGCAGGAGAAGGACGGCGTGACTTTGCTGCTGTCGCCGGCGCAGAACACGCCGCTGTTCGCGGCCGGCGCGGATCGCGGCGACGTGATCCTGTCGCTGGGCGGTCAGCCGGTCGGCGATCTGGCCGCGTGGAATGCCGGGGTTGCGGCATTGAAGTCGGGGACGCCCACCGAGCTGCGCTATCGCCAGCGCGGGGTCGAGCGGGTGGCGACGCTGACCCCGGCGGCCGATCCGACGCTGGAGATCGTGCGCGGCGAGACGGTCGGGCGGACGCCGACGCCACAGCAGCGGGCGTTCCGGGCCGGCTGGCTGGGCGCGGAATAGGCGTCGTGCGGCTGTGCGCCGATGTCGGCGGTTCGTTCATCGACATCGCCGCGTTCGACGGTGATGCGCGGATCCTGTGGCGACGCAAGACGGCGACGCCGGTCGGCGACTGGGCGGCGTTCGTCGCGGCCTTCGCCGATGCGGTACAGGCGGTGCCGTGCGATTCGGTGTCGATCGCGACCGCGGGGCTGGTCGATCCGACGAGCGGCAAGGTCACCAGCGCCAACATTCCGTGCATCGACGGGCGGGCATTGGCGCGCGATCTCAGCGCGGCGTTGGCGCAGCCGGTGCGGGTGGTGAACGACGCCGATGCGTTCGTGCTGGCCGAAGCGGCGATGGGCGTGGGCCAAGGGCATGAGCGGGTGTTCGGCATTATCCTGGGCACCGGAGTCGGCGGGGGGCTGGTCGAGCGGGGGCGGATCGTCAGCGGTGCGGGCGGGATCGGCGGCGAATGGGGCCATGGGCAGGTGATTCATGCCAGCCCCGTCGCGGCCAATGCGATGCCGGTGTTCCCCTGCGGTTGCGGGCGGCACGGGTGTCTCGACACGATCGGCAGCGCGCGCGGCCTGGAGCGGCTGCACCGCTTCCTGCATGGCGTGGACGCCGACAGCATCGCGATCACGCGGGGTGCTGAGGCGGGCAATGCAAAGGCATATGCGACGGTCGCGTGGTTTTGCGACCTGATCGGCGGGTCGATCGCGATGCTGCTGCATGCGGTGTCGGCGACGATCGTGCCGGTGGGGGGCGGGCTGGCCAATGCCACCGGTCTGATCGCAGCGCTCGACGCGCGGGTACGGGCGAACTTGCTGACCCCGGTCGCGACGCCGGTGGTGGTGCCGGGGCGGCTGGGCGACGAAGCGGGGTTGATCGGGGCGTTCGTCGCGGGGAAATGATACCGTACCCCCGCGCAGGCGGGGGTCCAGAGCGTCAGATGCTACCGCAGCGTGCCTGGCCCTGGATCCCCGCCTGCGCGGGGATACGGTTTGCCGCGCTCAGCGCCGATAGCCCGGGCGACCGTTGCGGTCGTGCTTGTCGACGCGAACCTTGTAGGCCAGCGCGTCGAAGCGGCGGTCGAGGTCGCGGCGTTCCTGCATCGAAAGGCCGTTCGAGCGGCGATAGCGCTGTTCGAGATTGGCGATCTGGCGGAATTCGGCGCGCAGGTTCACCGCCTCGCGCCGGCTGAGCGAGCCGTTCCGGATACCCTGGTCGATGCGGCGTTCGATCTGCGCCTGGCGCTGGTTGACCGACTGCCACGGCTGGGCGGCGGCGGGCAGCGCGGTCATCAGGGCGCCGAGGCCGGCGAGCATCAGTGCGAACTTCTTCATCCCTTTTCTCCTTTGCGGACCATCAAGGTCGAAGGTGAAAATGGCGAACGGCTGTCGCAGGGGTTTGTCGCAAAGGACGGAAAATTGTGTCGGATTGTCGCGACTTGGCCGGGGTCGTTCAGCTTTCGGGAGACGGAAGGCAAGCCCCCTGCCCCGCCACATACGTCACCCCGGCGCAGGCTGGGGTATCCCGGTTGTCGGCGGGACAGGAGCCGCGAGAGACCCCAGCCTGCGCTGGGGTGACGTTTTGGGGGCGGCTAGGCCGGCAAGCCCTTGGCGCGCAGGATCGGGGTCAGTACCTTCTCCATCGCGGCATAGCCGGCCGGGGTCGGGTGGACGCCGTCATCGGCAAAGCCCGGCCGCATCGCGCCGGCCGGCGTCGCGAGTGCCGGGGTATAGTCGACGAAGGTGATGCGGTTCTTCGCGGCATAGTCCTTCGCCCAGGCGTTGATCGCGCGGATCGGGGCGACGGTGGCGAGGCCCGGCTTCCATGGGAAACCGTCCGCCGGCGGCACGCTGGCGAGCAGCACGCCGATGCCGGCCTGACGTGCGATCATCGCCATCATCGCGAGATTGTCATGCGTCTGCGCCGCCGTCATCGGCCCGGTATTGCCGGCGATGTCGTTGGTGCCGGCCATGATGTGCACATAGCGCGGGCGGTGGGCGACGACATCGGCCATCATGCGCAGCACCATCTGCGGCGTCGTCTGTCCGCTGATCCCGCGCCCGACCCGGCCGGGGCGGAAGAAGGCGGGGCGGCTGCCGCGCCAGCCTTCGGTGATCGAGTCGCCCATGAAGACGATGTCGGTCCTCGCCCCCGATGCGGCGAGCGCAGCATTGTCGGCGGCATAGCGCCCCAGCCACGGCCAGTCGGTCGCGAGCTGGCGCTGGTGCTTCACTTCCCAGCTTTCCTCCTGCGCGGCACAGGCGGCAGCGGGCAGCAACGCGGACGCGGCGGCGAGGCCGAGGAAATGGCGACGATCGGGGGTCATAACGATCCTTGCAGGCGGCAGAGTTCCGGGCGGATGTCGCCGTCGCGCGGGGTGGCGCCGCGGGCGTCGAACAGGATGTTGGCGGGCTTGCCCCGGACGCTGCGCGCCCAGGCCGGACGGCCATCGCCATTGGGATCGCCGGTGGTGGCGAAGGCGACCCAGTAATCCTGCATCCAGACCGGCCCGGCGCGGCGATCGTTGAAGATATAGTCGATCTCGGCCGCATGGGTCGTCGGCCCCGCCCCGCCGTCGCGCGCCATGTCGAACTCGTAGCGCCATACCGGCCAGTTGCGGGTGGCGAGCAGGTTGGCGAGGCTGCCCGCCGGGCAGCGGAAGGTGGCGTCGGTCGCGATCTGCTGGTCGCGGGTGCCAAGGCGCGGATGCGGCAGCGGATCGGGTTCGTCGAGCCGGTAGAAGGTCCGCGCGCCCTCGGCATTGGCGCCGAACGACAGGTCGACGAACCCGTCGCGTGCCGGACGGCCGCCGGGCAGGTCGAGTTCGAGCACGTTGCTGCCGATAATCACCGGACGCTTCGGCGCGGTGACGAACAGCCGGTCGGGCGTGTCGGGCAGGACCGCGCCGTCGATGGTCGTGCGCAGATAGAGATAATCGTCGGCGGTCAGCTTCGCATCGTGCAGCTTCAGGTCGGCCGCCAGCAACGCGGCGGGCGATACGGTGCGAAGACTCGCGCTGCCACGGGTGCCGAGCAGTACGTCCAACTGGTCGCCGATGCGGAACGCTTCCTTGAGCGGACGCCATGGCAGGCCGAAGCCGGGGGTGCCCGACTCCATCGCGGCCTTGGCGAACAGTCCGCGCGCCAGCGGCGAGGCGAGGAGGAGCGACACGTCCTGCGATCCGGCGCTTTCCCCGGCGATGGTGACGTTGTCGGGATCGCCGCCGAACTTGGCGATGTTGTCGCGAACCCAGCGCAGCGCCGCGATCTGGTCCATCAGGCCGTAATTGCCGCTCTTGCCCTCCGCTTCCGCCGCCAGCGCCCGGTGGGGCAGGAAGCCGAAGATGCCGAGCCGGTACTGGATGGCGACGACGACGACCCCGCGCTTGCCGATCGACGACAGCGCCATGTCGCCCGCCGATCCCGCGCGGTTGCTGCCGCCGTGAATCCACACGATCACCGGACGCTTGCCGGTCAGCGCCGGGGTGCCGACGTCGAGCGTCAGGCAGTCCTCGCTGGCGAACACATGGTCGGCGCGGTTCCAGCCATAGTCGTTCTGGAGACAGGCCGGCGCGCGGGCGGTGGTAGTGCGGATGCCGGTCCATTCGACCACCGGCTGCGGTTCGCGCCAGCGGTTGGCGGCCAGCGGCGGCGCGGCGAAGGGGATACCGCGAAAGAGGATGCGGTCGGCCTCGGCCCTGCCCTCGACGATGCCGCCGGAGACCGAGACGCGGGGTGGGGTCGGGGCAGCAGGGGTGGCTTCCTGTGCGGTGGCGGGGGTTGTCGCGGCGAGGAGGAGAGTTGCCCAGATTGCCTTCATCGCCGTGCCCCTGTGTTGCCGTCCGCGTTCGGGTAGCAAATCCTCCCCGGCACGGGGAGGGGGACCGTCGCCGTAGGTGATGGTGGAGGGGGCTCGCCCCGCAACGCAACGGTTCCGTAGGCGGATACCCCCCTCCACCATGCTGCGCATGGTCCCCCTCCCCGCGGATCGGGGAGGACCTTTTACTTGCAGCTGAGCTTCACGTCCGCCGTGGTGCCGAGCGCGACGCGTGCCACGCTGACCGTCATCGTGCCGTCGGTGGTCAGCACGAACGGCGTGTCGACCTTGCCCATGTTCACATTGCCGCCGAAGCATTTGAGCGGCACGCCCAGCGTCTTCCACTGGCCGGTGCCCAGCGGTTCGAGCCGGCCGAGCGCCACCTGCCCGCTACCCGGACCGCTGCGCAGCGACAGGGTGACCGGCCTGGTCGGGGCGGCATCGACCCGCATCGTCGCGGTCAGCATCACGTCGCCATTGGTCTGGCGCGTCAGGTCGACCGGCGACTGGGTGCTGAGCAGGATCTGCGCCGGGCCGCTGCCATCGACGACGAAGCGGCGCGCGCCTTCCTGAACACCATGGTCGGTCGCGGTGACCTTCACGCGGCCGGCGCCCGACTGTGCCGGGACCGTCGTGATGCGGGTATTGCCGCCGGTGCCGGCGCCGCCGACCTCCAGCGACCATGCGGTCGCGGGCAGGCCCTTGTCCATGAACACGTCGCCGGCATCGGCTTCGGCCACCTTGGCGTCCTCCGACAGGGTCGGCACGACCGTCCTGCTGGCGCCGGTCAGGCCATAGCCCAGCGGAAACTGGGTCGGACCGGTGGCATCCGCCGTCGCCGGCCACGGGAAGGACAAGGTGCCGGTGAAGTCGCGCTTCGCCTTGCCACTGCGGTCCTTGAGCAGCACATCGGCGACCCCAGCCCCTTCCGATCCGGGCAGCCACGCGACGACGAACGCATCGGCGGCGTTGATCGCGGCGTTCACGAACAGCGGGCGACCGGTCAGCATGACGGCGACGACGGGAATGCCCTGCGCCTTCAGCTTCTTCATGGTTTCAATGGGTTGGCGCAGTTCGGGGCGCAGCTGCAGCGTCTTGATGTCACCCTGGAACTCGGCATAGGGCGTTTCGCCGAACACGACGATCGCCGCATCGGGCTTGGCGCCGGTGAAGCTGCCATCGGGCGACAGCATGGCCGAACCGCCCGCCGCCTTGGCCGCGGCGTCGATCCCCTGGTAGATCGAGGTCGCGCCGGGGAAATATTTCGGATCGATCCCCGTCCCCTGCCACGTCAGCGTCCAGCCGCCCGACTGGCGCGCGACGTCGTCGGCCCCGTCACCGGCGACCAGCACCCGAGCCCCGGCCTTGATCGGCAGCAGCGAACCGTTGTTCTTGAGCAGCACCAGCGACTTGGCCACCGCTTCGCGCGCGATCGCGCGGTGCTCAGGGCTGCCGAGCAGGTCGAACTTGCCCGACAGCGGGCGCGACGACGGCTTGCCCGCGTCGAACAGACCGGCGCGCAGCTTAACGCGCAGGATGTTGGATACGGCGTCGTCGAGGCGTGCCATCGGGACTTCGCCCGACTTCACTTGGGCGACCAGGTTTTCCCAGATCGGCTTCCAGCTGTCGGGCGCCATGTACATGTCGAGACCGGCGTTGATCGCACGCGGGCACGACGCGTTGGTGCAGCCCGCCACCTGGCCATGCGCGTTCCAGTCGCTGACGATGAAACCGCCAAAGCCCATGCGCTTTTTCAGCACATCGGTCATCAGGCCCTTGTGACCGGTAATCTTTTCACCGTTCCAGCTCGAAAAGCTGGCCATGACCGTCTGCACCCCGGCGTTGATCGCCGAGACATAGGGCGTGCCGTGAATGTCGCGCAGCTGGGTTTCGGAAATCTTCGCGTCGCCCTGATCCTGACCGCCAAAGGTGCCGCCGTCCGCCAGGAAATGCTTGGTCGAGGCGAGGACGTAGGGACCCTTCAACTGGTTGGTCGATCCCGGCGCGCCCTGCAGCCCTTCGATGAACTGGGTGACGTAGCTGGCGACGAGCTTCGGATCGGACGAATAGCCTTCGTAGGCGCGGCCCCAGCGCAGGTCCTGCGGCACGGTGATCGTCGGCGCAAAGGTCCATTCGATGCCGGTCGCGCGGATTTCGGCGGCGGTCGCCTGCGCGATCTTCCGCATCAGCGCCGGATCGTGCATCGCACCCAGCCCGACATTGTGCGGGAACAGCGTCGCACCGACGATATTGCTGTGGCCATGCACCGCGTCGGTGCCCCAGATCACGGGCACGCCGACGCCGCCGCCGCTCTTGTCGACCGACGCTTCGTAGAAACGGTCGGCGAGCTTCAGCCATTCGGAAGCGGGCGCGAATTCGTCGTTGTTCGGCGCGGAATTGCCGCCGTTCAGGACCGAGCCGAGGTGATAGCGCTTGACGTCTTCCGGCGTCAGGCTGGCGATGTCGCCCTGCACGACCTGCCCGACCTTTTCCTCCAGCGTCATCCGCTTGAGCAGGTCGGCGATGCGCGCCTCGATCGCAGGGTCGGCCTTGTACGGCCAGTTCGCCCGCGGCCAGAGTTCGGGATGGACGGTCGCCGCCGGCGCCGGCGCCGGCACGGTCTGTGCCGCGGCGGGCAGTGCGCCCAGGCACAGGGCGGTGCCCAGCAGATACGTCGTAACCGGTTTCATGACATCGCTCTCCCCGACGTGCGCGCGAACCGCACATTCCTCTTGCCCACCCGTTCGGCAATTCCGACAGCGTTGTCAACGATCATTGCGCGGTTTTCGATAGTGAGTTTCGGATTGAACCGCGGGTCCGGCTGGTCCACGCTGTTGTCCGACAAACCGGCGGCCCGACCGTCGTACAGGGAGAATTCGGTGTTGCCCCCCATCCATGCGGTTGCCGGTCGGTGACGATCGAGCGCGCGCCCATCCGCCTGTCGGGAACCAATCTCGAACGTGCGGCGGACCATAACCAGCGGGTGACGCTGCACGCGATCCGGGTGTCGGGGTCGCTGACCCGGATCGACCTGGCCAATATCACCGGGCTGACCCCGCCGGCGATCGCCAACATCACCCGGCGGCTGCTGAGCGAAGGGCTGGTGCTGGAGGCCGGGCAGCGGCGCGGCGGGCGCGGGCAGCCGCCGACCAAGCTGGTGGTCAATCCCGCCGCCTGCTTCGCGATCGGCATCAATATCGACCGCGACCATGTGACGATCGTGCTGGTCGATTTCGCGGGACAGACGCTGGCGCGCGCATCGCAGGAAGTCGAGTTTCCGATGCCCGACGACGTCGCCGCCTTCTATCAATCGGCGATCGACCCGCTGATCGCCGAGGCGGGGGTGGACCGCCAGCGCATCGTCGGCATCGGCGTCGCGCGGCCCGACGATCTGGGCACCGTCGACCTGCCCGGCCGCCCGGACAATTATACCGTCTGGGAAGGCGTCGACATGGCCGAGCTGTTCGCAGCACCACTCGACCTGCCGGTCTTTGTCGAGAACGACGCCGCCGCCGCCGCGATGGGCGAATTACAGCTGGGACATGGCCAGCATCAGGCGAGTTTCTTCTATGTCCTGATCTCCTCGGCACTGGGCGGCGGGCTGGTGCTGGACGGCAGCTATTATCGCGGGGCGCAGGGGCGATCGGGCGAGCTGGGCTTCCTGCTGGGCAGCGACGGCAAGGGCGGGCAGGCGCAGATCCAGCATACCGTGTCGCTGTCGGGGCTGTCGCACCCGCTGCGCGATGCGGGCTTCACCCTGGCCGACATGCTGGGCGGACGCAGCGACGATCCGGCGCTGCTGGCGGTGGTCGACAGCTGGATCGATGCGTCGGTCGAACGGCTGGTCGAACCGCTGGTCGCGATCAACTGCCTGATCAATCCGGCGGCGGTGTTCGTCGGCGGACGGCTGCCCGGCGGGCATGTCGATACGCTGGCCGAGCGGCTGAACGCGCGAATGGCGACGGTCGGCAACGTGCCCGCCCTTGCCCCGGTGCGCCGCGCGATGCTGGCGGAGGATGCCCCGGCGGTCGGTGCGGCGATCCTGCCGTTCAGCCATTTCCTGCTGCCGAGCGCCACCGCCCTGTGGAAGGCAGAGGAGGCCGGCTGAGCGATCAGCCGCTGGTCGGTCGTGGCGGCGGGCAGGGAGCGGCGGGCGTCGCCCCGCCCTTGAACGCGGCGACCAGCGCCAGTTCGAAACGGGTCCCGCATCCGGTGGCGGGTGCGGGCGCAGGGCCGGGTGACAGGGGATCGTTCCGCATGGCGTCGCCTCCGTGATCGGACCAGTATCGCCCGACATGGTTAATTCGCAGTTAGCGATAACGGAGGGACGATGATCGTACGTATCGGTGCCATGGGTGGCATGATCGCCGCCGCCGCGATGAGCGTCACCGCGCCGGCCGTCGCCGCGCCGCAACCTTCGGCGGCGATCGCGGCGCTGGTCGACCGGTTCGATGCCGCTCGCGCGGCGTTCGACCCCGACGCCCTCGCCGCCACGCTGGCGGACGATTATGTCGAGATTTCGCCGGTCGGCACGGTCGATTCCCGCGCGGAGGTGCTAGGCTTCTATGCGCCCGAGAAGCGCCACCCCGCCCCGCCGATGCGCCATGACGAACGGGTCGTGCGGGTGAACGGCAACACCGCATCCATGACCGAACGCAAGGCGATCACGCTGCCGAACGGAACGGTGCGGGCGATCCGCGTCGGCTATGTCGCGCGGCGCACAGGGAATGGGTGGCGGCTGGTATCGGCGCAATATACCCCGATTCCGCCGGCCCGCTGAGCACCCGGTCGCGCCTGGGAACACGCAATTAGAATTTCAATTTGCTCTTTTCCCCGAATCCTGCGACGCTAAATCGATATTCACAAGTAAAACGGGTTTTGGGGGATGAACATGACTTTCGATCCGGCGGCACGGGGCAGGCATGGCGCGTTGCCGCTGGCCGGGATCGAACTGGGCGGGACCAAGTGCGTCTGCACGCTGGCGCACGGACCCGACGCCATCCTGGCGCAGGAAACCGTACCGACCGAACATCCCGCCGTCACCCTGCCGGCGATTGCTGCTATCCTGCAGAAGTGGTGGGACGCCGGGGGGTTCGCCGCACTGGGCATCGCCAGCTTCGGCCCGGTCGATCTCGATCCGTCCTCGCCGACCTGGGGCCATATCCTCGCCACGACCAAACCCGACTGGCCGATGACCGATGTCGCCGGTGCGTTGTCGAGCGGGTTCGACGTGCCGGTCGCGTTCGATACCGATGTCAACGGTGCGGCCTTTGCCGAGGTGCTGTGGGGCTGTGCCAAGGGGCTGGACGATTTCGCCTATGTCACGATCGGCACCGGGGTCGGGGTCGGGTTGCTCGTCAACGGCAAGCCGACGCGCGGGATCGGCCATGCCGAGATCGGCCATCTGCGCGTGCCGCGCCTGGCCACCGACACGCTGCCCAGCGGCTGCCCGTTCCATGACGATTGCGTCGAGGGGCTGGCATCGGGCACGGGCATCAAGGCGGCGCTGGGCGATGTCCATGTGTCCACGCTGGCGAACGATCATCCGGTGTGGGACCGGGTCGAGTCGGCGATCACCGCAATGTGCCATGCGATGGTGTGCACCACGGGGCCGAAGCGGATCGCGATCGGCGGCGGGGTGATGAACAAGCAGCCGCATCTGCTGGCGCGGATCGAACCGGCGCTGCGGGCGAGCATCAACGGCTATCTGCCGCTGCCCGAGCGCGACTATGTCGTCGCCCCGGCGCTGGGCGATCAGGCCGGGCCGATGGGGTCGATCGCGCTGGCGCAGGTGGCACTGGCGGAGCGGGTGGCGGCGTAGGGCTGGCCTCTCGGAATAAGCGACGTCACCCCGGACTTGATCCGGGGTCCCGCTTATCATCGACGGAAAGAAGCGGGACCCCGGGTCAAGCCCGGGGTGACGATAGGGTAGAGTTCTATCGCTGCATCGACACCCGGTTGCCCGCCCCGGCGACACTGACGCGCGCCTTGCTGCCATCAGGGGTGCGGTAGAGGACGGTGTTGCTGGCCCCGGCGATCCTGACCGAGGCGCGCGGGGCGAGGTCGATCGTCACGCGGTTACCGGCCCCTTCGATCACCAGCGCGCTGCACCGGCCGGTGATCATCATGGTATTGCCCGCCCCCTCGACGGTGGCGACGCCGCCGCCGCAGTCGAGTTCCTGCGTCGCTCCCGCCCCTTCCTGACGGACCTGTGCCGGCAGCGTGGCGGGCAGTACGAGGGCGGACAACAACAGCGCGGCGCGAACGGCCATGATCTCTCTCCCGGGACAATCAGGCGGTTAGCCTAACCGGATCAGGGGTAGGAAACCATGGTCGCTGCGACGATCAGTGAAGGCTCTTGGCCGAAGCGGCGTTGCGTGGGGGCGTGCGGCCGGCGGCGATGGCGAAGGCGCACAAGGCGGCATAGCAGAGCGCCGGCACGACGAACGCCGCGCCATGGCCGAGCGCACCCGACACCAGCCCGACGATCAGCGGGATCACCGCCCCGCCGAAGATCGCGGTGCAGAGCAGCCCCGAGGTTGCCGCCTCGCTGGCGGTCGAGCGTTCGAGGGTCAGGGTGAAGATGACCGGGAACATGATCGAGTTGAACAGGCCGATGGCCAGCGCCACGAAGCCCGCCCCGACCCCGCCGACGAACGCGACATAGAGGCACATGGCGACGGCGATACCAGTGAACAGCGCCAGCAGCTTGTGCGCCTTGACCTGCGACAGCAGCACCGACCCGATCGCGCGGCCGACCATCGCGCCCAGCCAGTAGAAGGCGACCGCCTTGCCGGCTTCCTGCAACGACACGCCGGGCACGCCGTCGCTGCCCATGGCGAGGCCCAGCAGCGGCACGCCGAACGCGGCGTCCGAAGCGGCCCAGGCATCGGCGTTGAGGAACAGCGCCATCTGCGTGCCGATGGCGACTTCGGCGCCGACATAGATGAAGATCGCGGCGGCGCCGAGCACCGCCCAGCGCGACGAGAAGGCGTCGCGCAGCAGCGCGGCAGGCGACGGGGTGTTCGCAGGCGCTTCCGGCACGGCGGCCGACACAACCTTGCGGCTGAGGAAGAAGAACACTGCCAGTGCGGCGATCAGCCCGGCGATCCAGAAATAGGCCCGGTCGATCCCGGCCAGCGCGCCGGCGCGCACCGCTTCGGTCAGCACCGTGCCGTCCTTTACCTCGACCCCTTCGAGGAACAGGCTCGCGCCGAGCAGGGGCCCCAGGAAGGTGCCGAACGAGTTGAACGTCTGGCTGAGCGTCAGGCGGAAATGGCTGAGCTTGGGGTCACCCAGCGCGGCGGCCAGCGGGTTCGCCGCGACCTGCAGGATGGTGATGCCCGAGGCGAGGATGAACAGGCCGAGCAGCACGATCGGGAAGACGGCGAGGTTCGCCGCGACCAGCATCGTCAGGCAGCCGACGACCATGGTGATGAGCGCGAACAGGATCGAGGGCACCGCCTTCAACCGGCCGAGCAGGATCGCGGCGGGCATCGAGACGAGGCCATAGGCGAGAAAGAAGGCCGATGCGGCGAACTGCGCCTCGAAATCGGACAGGGTGAAGATGCCCTTCACCGCCGCGACCAGTGGGTCGATCAGCGATGTGATGAAGCCCCATGCGAAGAACAGTGTCGTGACGGCGGCGAATGCCAGCCCGGTGGTGGCGGAACCCGCCCGTGTCTGTGCCAAAAGCGGCCTCCCCAACTCGGTCCTTGTCGGACTAATTCGACAATTTGCTTGCGATATTGGTCCGGTCGCCGAGCAGGCGGGCGATGTCAAGGAATTGGTAAGGATTGGGAGGTTCGAGGAACCATCGCCCCCGCCCCAGCGTCACCCCAGCGAAGGCGGGGGTATCCGGCGGCGAGGAGTGCGCTCCATAACCGGGAGATCCCAGCCTGCGCCGGGATGACGAATTTGGCAACTTCAGCCCAGCCGCGCCACCATGCCCGCCGCCAGTTCCGACAGGGTATCGTCACGCGCGCCCATCATGACGATGCGGTCGCCGGGGCGGGCCTGTTCGACGAGGAACGCCGCCGCTGCGTCGCGATCGGCGATGTGGCGCGCCGGGGCGCCGAGTGCCGTCAGGTCGGCGACGATGTCTGCGCTGGTCACTTCGCGGGTGACCGTCCCGCCGCGATAGACCGGATCGGGGAGCACCAGCAGGTCGTCGGCCACCAGCCGATCGGCGAACATCGCCACCAGTTCGCGCCGCATGACCTTCAGCGGGCCATAGCCGTGCGGCTGGAAGAACAGCAGCAGCCGGCCCGGCGCGCTGCGCAACGTGGCGATGGTCGCGGCGATCTTGTCCGGGTTGTGGCCGAAATCGTCGATGACGGCGACGCCGCCGGCCTGCCCCACCAGTTCGAAGCGGCGCTTGAGACCGGAAAAGCCGGCGATCGCCCGCGCCGCATCGGCGATCGGCACCCCGACCGCCGCCACGGCGCCGATCGCCGCCAGCGCATTGGCGACGTTGTGCCGCCCCGGTACAGCGAGGGCGACGGGATAGGTCGCTCCGTCCGCCGCCAGTTCGAACCGGCTGGCAAAGGGATCGAGCACCAGCGCGCGGGCGGCAAGATCCGCATCGCCCTCCACCGCGAAGGTCGTGCGCTTGTCCGCCGGGATCGTCGCCGCCAGCGCCGCCGCCTCGGCATCGCCGACATTGACGACCACCCGCCCCGCCCGCTCGGCGAATCCGCCGAACAGCGCGCGCAGTTCGTCGAGCGATTTGTGGTCGAGGCTGACATTGTTCAGCACCGCGACGTGCGGTCGGTAATAGGCGATAGAGCCGTCGCTCTCGTCCACCTCGCTGACGAACGCATCGCCCTGCCCGACCAGGGCGCTGGCGAAGGGGCGGTCGGGCGCGGCGAAGTCCTTCATCACCGCGCCGTTCATCACCGTCGGATCGCGGCCTAGCGCGTGGAGGATGAAGCCGATCATGCCGGTGACGGTCGACTTGCCGCTGGTGCCCGCGACCCCGATGGACAGCGTTGCTGCATTGAACAGTTCGGCGAGCAGTTCGGCCCGGCCCATCCGCTTCGCGCCGACGCGGTCGGCGGCGACGATGTCGGCGACGGTCGGTTCGATCGCGGCGGAGGCGATAACGATCTGCTCGGCCGACGCGATGCCGCTGCCATCCTGCGGGTAGAGCGCGATGCCAAGGGCACGCAGGGCATCGAACTTGGCGGGCAGGCTCGCCTGGTCGAGGCTGCGGTCGGAGCCGGCGACGGTCGCGCCGCGCCCGGCGAGGATCATGGCGAGGGGCATCATGCCCGACCCGCCGATCCCGACGAGGAAGAAGGATTTGCCGTACAGCATCGCGTGGCGCTATCGGGGTTGGTCCTGAGTGGCAAGCGGGGTTGCGTGATGCGTATCGGAGTCGTGGCACCGGCACGGCGGGTGGATGAGGAACAGATGGCCCGGACTCAGGGCTATGCCGCTCTCACCTATCCGACGCTCGACCTGGTCGTGCATCCGCAATGCTTCCTCGATGTCGGGCATTTCGCCGGGACCGACGAACAGCGTGCCGCCGCCTTTCTCGAATTCGCGAACGATCCGGGCTTCGACGCGATCTGGTTCGCGCGCGGCGGGTACGGGTCGAACCGCATCCTCGACACGGTGATGCCGCAGCTCAATCGCGCCGCGGCGGCGAAGAGCTATCTCGGCTTTTCCGACATGGGGTTCCTGCTCGGCGCGCTCTATGCCCGGCGGATCGGGCGGCCGGTCCATGGCCCGATGGCGGCGCAGGTCGGTAAGGCCGGCGGCACCAACAGCGCGGCGCGAGCGCTGGCGTGGCTGGTCAATCGCGACCGCACGATGCTGGCCCCGGAGCTCGACGGAAGGCCGACCGTCGCGTTCAACCTTGTCATCTTGTGCGCGTTGATCGGTACGCCGTGGCTGCCCGACCTGACCGACCATGTCGTGATCGTCGAGGAAGTCGGCGAGGATCTGTACCGCATCGACCGGCTGTTGTGGCAGCTGAGCGAGGCGACGCAATTGAAGGGCATCGCCGGCATCCGGCTGGGCGCGGTGACTGACCGCCATCCCGACGATACGGGGTTCGGCGAGACCGAGGAACAGATCGCCGCCAAATGGGCTCGGGCGATGGGCGTGCCGTATCTGGGGCGGGCGCATGTCGGCCATTATGCCGATAACATGGTGGTGCCGTTCGGGGTGGCGTGACGGGTTACCAGTTCGGCGGCTTATGAATCGTGTCGGTCGGCGTCGCCACCGGGTCGCTCAACTGCGAACTGGCGAGCAGATGTACGCGCGGATCGATCTTGAAATCAGCCAGTGCCTTGAGTTCGATGCTGCCCTTTGGCCGCGGCGGCACCAGTCCGACCACCGTACCGCAGTCAGCCTTCGCCATGCGGATCGGCGTGAGCAGGTCGGAATCGTTAGAGACGATTACTGCGCATTGGCAGTGCCCTGATAGGCATCACGCAGCAGATGCGCGGCGAGGTTCACGTCCGACCCCTTTTCCTCGCTCTTGTAGGTCCAAGCTTTTACGGGGTTACCGGCCGGATCGAGCTGGAGGACCGGCTTTCCGCCCATGCGCCGATAGCGACCGGTCGCGGGATCGGTTTCCACCATCACCTGACTGACGACCGAACTCATGAACGTCCCCAGATGCACTTCGACTCTGGGCAGTGAACGCAGCGCCTGAAGATACGCGAACTGGCGGGTCGGCTGGTCGGGGTCCTGCGGACGCGCATCGACCTGTGCCGTAAAGTAATGGATCTTGGTGACGCTGTTGCGCGGCAGCAGCTGATCGCACCAACGCTCCAGATCGAGCCATCTGTACGGCGTGCCTTTCAGCAGCCCATAATAGAGGTTGAACCCGTCGATATAGACATGGGTGTTCAAGGCGCCTGCCCTACAAAGAGCAACGGCGGGCTTTTGGCCCGCCGTGCGCCCGACGGCCGAAGCTCATCAGGGGAGTAATATTTTCTTATTAAGATAAAACATCGCGAATTGCAAAATCGCTCCTACTCCCCGAACGTCCGCGGCGCGGGGCTCACCGTCACCGCACCTCCCGTCCGCACCTCCTGCACCTCCAGCGCGCGTTCAGCCACGCCGTCGCGGCCGAAGCGGAAGGCGCCGTCGAGCCCCGCGAAGCCGTCCTCGGCACGCAACCGGCTTTCGGGAAAGTCGCGGCCGATTGCCCAGTCGCGGGCGATGCGGACGGTCAGCAGCACCGAATCATAGCCCAGACTCGACAGGCGGTATGGCGCGGCGTTGAAGCGGGCGCGGTATTTGGTCACGAACTGGCGATACAGGCCGTTCGAGACGCTGGCATACCAGGCGCCATTCAGCGCCGGCATCGATCCCAGGCCGGTTTCGGTGTTCCACAATTCGGTGCCAAGCACCTTGGCCGAACGGCTGGTCGACCGGCGGATCGCGGGCACTGCCAGCGCCGCCTGCCCTGCCTGATCGGCGATCAGGATCGCTTCGTAGGGCGAGGTCTTCGGCAGCTTCGCGACCGCCGCCGCGATCCCGCCCCGGGCATAGGTCTGGATCGAGACGACCTGTCCGCCGGCCTGCTCGACGGCGCGGAGGAAGCTGGTCGAGGCGCGCTGGCCATAGACGCCGGCAGGCACGAGGCCGGCGAACTGGGTCATGCCGTTGGTGCGGGCATAGCCGACGACCCGGTCGATCGACTGCGCCGGGGTATAGCCCAGCAGATAGGCACCGCCCCCGGCAACCGACACGTCGTTCGAATAGCTGATGACCGGCACCTTCGCCCCGCGGGCGATCGGGGCCACCGCGCGCACGTCGTCGGCGAGCAGCGGCCCCAGGATCAGCCGGTTGCCCTCCGCAATCGCGCGCTGCGCGGCGGCGGCGGCGCCGAGCGCGGTGTCATAGGTAGTGATTCGCACCCGTTCGCTGCGCGTGTCGAGCAGCGCCAGCTGCGTCGCATTGGCGATCGAGCGCCCGACCCCGCCATTGGGACCGCTGAGCGGTACCAGCAGCGCGACGCGGTGACGCTGATTATCCTCGGGAATGCCGCCGGTGACCGGGCCGGGCCGGGTCGGCTGCGGGCGGGTGGTGGTGGGCGGCGCCTGTTCGACCGGCCCCTTGGGAACGATGGTCGCGCACCCCGCGAGCAATGCCGCGCCGATCAGCGCCGTGGCGCGCGCGATGTGGTGCCGCCATTGCCGTGGCGCTATCGTGTCTGCCATGGACCTACCCCTGATGACCGAAAAACTTGTCCCCGGCCTCTACATCGTCGCGACCCCGATCGGCAATCTCGCTGACCTAACTATCCGTGCCGCCGATATTTTATCGCGCGCCGATGTGATCGCGGTCGAGGACAGCCGGGTAACGGCGGGGCTGTTGCGCCATATCGGGGTCAAGCGGCCGATGATCCCCTATCACGACCATAATGCCGAGGGGATGCGCCCGGGGCTGATCGCGCGGATGGCGAGTGAGGCGGTGGCGCTGGTGTCCGATGCGGGGACGCCGCTGATCTCCGATCCCGGCTACAAGCTGGTGCGCGATGCGCGGGCGGCGGGGCATGTCGTCGTCACCATTCCGGGTCCGTGCGCGGCGATCGCGGCGCTGACGCTGGCGGGCCTGCCGACCGACCGGTTCCTGTTCGCCGGCTTCCTGCCGTCCAAGGTGCATGCCCGGGCGGAGGCGATTGCCGAGATCGCCGGCGTCCGCGCGACCCTGGTCTTCTATGAAAGCGGGCAGCGATTGTCGGCGACGCTCGCCGCGCTGGCGGAAGGGCTGGGCGAGCGCGAATGCGGCGTCGCGCGCGAGATCACCAAGCGGTTCGAGGAGTGCGTGACCGGCACATTGTCGGCGCTGGCGGAGCGCTATGCCGATGCGCCGCCCAAGGGCGAGATCGTGATCGTAGTCGCCCCGCCCGGAGCCCCGGCGCCCGCGACGCAGGACGATGCCGACACGGCGCTGCGCGAGGCGCTGACCCGGCTGCCCACGTCGAAGGCGGCGGGCGAAGTGGCCAAGGCGTTGGGGCTGGACCGGCGCGAGCTGTACGCGCGGGCGATGGCGATGAAGGGGGAGTAGGGCGGACCGGTCCGCCATCCTTACGTAACCCCGGACCGGGTTTACGCCGCGATATTGCGCAGCGCGGTCATCTGGGTCGGGCGAACCGCATGGTTGATCGGCAGCGTATCGCCGCAGCAGGCACATTCGGCGATGATCCGCCCGACGAACCATTGCGACGCCCCGCAGGTCGGGCAATGGTTGCGACCATGCAGCGCGTAGAGGGGCACGCGGGTCGGCATCAAGGCGGTTCGTTCCACGGCAGTCTCCCTGTTGAAAAGGGAACGCCACCACCGCGCCACGGTTCCGTTACGAAGGGTACCAAAGACCGACGAGGACACGAAAGGTTCCAGACTGCAAGCGGCGACAGGCCATACCCGCCACCGGTCCGCCGCAGTTCCCGGTCAGGCCGGCGCGCGTTCGTCCAACAGCGTGTGCGCGTCAAGTCCCAGCAGGTCAATATGCGCGCGAATCCGTGGCCAATGCCCGCTCAGGAAGCGTTCGCGCTCCGCCATGCGCAACCGCTCCACGGCGCCGGGCAACACGAACATGCCGACGCCGCGCCGGACCTCGACATAGCCATCGTCCTGAAAGGTCTGGTACGCCTTGGCGACGGTCAGCGGGTTGGCGCCATGTTCGGCGGCAAAGGCGCGGACCGACGGCAACTGGTCCCCCGTGCGATATTCCCCGCGCAGGATCGCGGCGGCGATCAACGCGCGCAGGCGCAGATATACGGGCGTGTCCTCATGATCGATCGCTGTCATGCTGACTTAATACAGCAAGCGGCAAAAATGTCCATCATTCAACCGGACCATCGCGTACCGATGCGTGCCGGGTCGGGACGCGGCCGTTCGTCGAGCGGCCGGCCGGGCGAACCGATGAAAACGAAGCCGGCGATGCGGTCGTTCGCTCCCCCGAAGGCATCGCGCACCCGGTCGCTGAACGCCATCCATCCCGTCAGCCAGCTGGCGACATAGCCCATGGCGTGCGCGGCATGGAGCAGGTTCATCGTCGCCGCCCCGGCCGACAGTTCCTGTTCCCAGCGCGGGATATGGCTGTCGACCGGCGCGGACAGGACGACGATCAGCGCCTCGCCCTCATGCGCGAAGCGGTCGCAGGCTTCGAGATGCGCTTCGGTCGCCTTGGGATTCTCCACCACCTGCGCCTCGCGCAGCAAGGCTGCGAACGCCGCGCGCTTGTCCTGCGGCACCACGACGAAGCGCCACGGGGCGAGCTTGCCATGGTCGGGCGTGCGCGCGGCGATCGCGATCATCGCATCGATCTCGGCATCGCCCGGCCCCGGTGCGACCATGTCGCGCGGCTTGCCCGAACGGCGGGTGCGCAGATAGTCGAGCAGCGTGGAGCGGTCGTTGAAGGTCATGGGCCGCGATGTAGTCGCCGCGGCACGGCAGGCCAAGCATCGTCACATTCGCAACAATCCCGCTTGGCATCGCGATTTTCGCCGTTAGGCTCGCTCAATCCGCGTGCCCCGCCCATAAGAGGCGACGGGCGCGCCAGTTTTTTGCGGGGGATGCATCCTTGTTCGGCCTACCCATCATTCCATCGATCGCAGCGGGGTTCCTGATCCTGCTGTTGCTGCTGGGCGGCGTCGCCGCGGCCAGCAAGGGCGAAGAATTCGCCGGCCATCCCAAGGGGCTGTACGTCCTGTTCTTCGCCGAGATGTGGGAGCGCTTTTCCTATTACGGCATGCGCGCGTTGCTGATCTTCTACCTGACGAAGCACTGGCTGTTCGGCGACGGCGAATCCAACCTGATCTACGGCGCCTATACCTCGCTGGTGTACATCACGCCGGTGCTGGGCGGCTATCTCGCCGACCGCTATCTGGGACAGCGCAAGGCGGTGCTGTTCGGCGCGGTGATCCTGACCATCGGCCATCTGCTGATGGCGTTCGAGGGACAGACCGGCATCACCGATCCGATCGTCAAGCAGGCCGATCCCGCGATCAACGTGTTCTGGGCGGCGCTGGCCTGCATCATCGTCGGGTCGGGCTTCCTGAAGGCGAACATCTCGGTGATCGTCGGGCAGCTCTACAGCCGCACCGATCTGCGCCGCGACGGGGCCTACACCATCTTCTATGTCGGGATTAACGTCGGCGCGGCGCTGGGCGTGATCTTTGCCGGTTTCCTCGGGGAAACCTATGGCTGGGCGTACGGCTTCGGCGCGGCGGGCATCGGCATGCTGCTCGGCCTGATCGTGTTCGTGCTGGGCAAGCCGCTGCTGAAGGGTCAGGGCGAGGCCCCGCGCCCGCTGTCCAAGGGCACCGAATGGGGGCTGTACGGCCTTGGCGTCGCGTCGATCGGTGTGATCTGGGCACTGATCCAGTATCAGTCGGTGATCGAGACGCTGCTCATCATCTCGGGCGTCGCGCTGCTCGGCTATGTGCTGTTCGAATCGTTCAAGCTGCCCAAGGAACCGCGCGAGCGGATGTTCGCCATCCTGTTCCTGATCGCGCTGAACCCGGTGTTCTGGGGCCTGTTCGAACAGGCGGGCGGCTCGCTGAACCTCTATACCGACCGCTATGTCGATCGCGGCGGGGTGCCCGCCTCGTTGTTCCAGTCGATCAACGCGATCTACATCGTGCTGCTCGGCCCGATCTTCGCGGCGTTGTGGGTGGCGCTGGCCAAGCGCAATCTCGAACCCTCCGCCCCGGCCAAGTTCGCGCTGGCGTTGCTGCAGGTCGGCTTCTCGTTCCTGCTATTCGTGTGGGGCGCCAGGACCGTCGGCCCGGAAATCGCGACGCCGGTGCTGTTCGTCTTCCTGATCTATTTCTTCCAGACGACCGGCGAGCTGTGCCTGTCGCCCGTCGGCCTGTCGGCGATGAACCGGCTGGCGCCCAAGCACCTCGCGTCGCTGATCATGGGTGCGTGGTTCTACATGACGGCGGTCGGCAATTTCGTGGCCGGCAAGATCGGTGAGGCGACCGGCGGCCATGACGGCGAAATGACCAAGGAAGGCACGTTGTCGGTCTATAACAGCATCGGGTGGTGGACGATCGGCATCGGCGTGGTCGTGCTGCTGCTCTCCCCTATCGTGAAGCGGTGGATGCACCTCGACACGCTGGCCGACGATGCCGACCACAGCCTCGCGGGCCAGGCCGAGATCGGCGAGCCGAAGGCGGCGGGTGTGGATGTGTGGAAGGAAGAGAAATAGGGCAGTCGACAAGCTGATCAGTTCCTGGCGGGGTGTTGCTGCATTGCAGCAGCATCCCGCTCGTGCTATCCGCCCGCCATTCCGGGGGGATAGCAGATGATTAAGTATCGCGAGGATATCGATGGTCTACGGGCAATCGCGGTCCTGCTGGTAATCGCGTTTCACTGCGGCTTCGCGCGCTTCATTCCTGGGGGCTATGTCGGCGTCGACGTATTTTTCGTCATCTCCGGCTATCTCATTACCAAGATCATTTTTACCGATGCGCAGGCGGGGCGGTTTAGCATCTGGGATTTTTACGAACGACGCGTCCGGCGGGGCGTCTGCCATAATTCTACTTCCCGATGAAACGCTGCAGCAAGCGAAGAACACGGCGGCATCCGCTCTTTTTGCATCGAACATTTATTTTTATACTCAGTTCGACTATTTTGATGCTTCCTCCGAATTTAATGCCTTGCTTCACACGTGGTCTCTTTCGGTCGAAGAGCAGTTTTATATTTTCTTCCCGCCCCTGCTGGCATTTGTCCATCGCCGCTTTCCTGCAGCGCTCAAGCCCTTGGTCGGATTTATTCTCGTCATAACTCTGATTTTGTCGCAGTGGAGACTAGCTACCGATCCGTCTGCAGCATTTTATCTCGTCCAGTACCGGACGTGGGAACTGATGATCGGGTCGGTTTTAGCTCTTGGCATGATTCCCGAGTCGCGCGGTGGCGTCGTCGCCGATGTTGTCGGTGCAATTGGCCTGGGATGTATCGGCGCCAGCGCGCTACTCCTGACCAAAATCAGCAGCTTTCCCGGAATCAATGCGGCTCCCGCGTGCATTGGTGCAGCGTGCCTGATCTGGTCGGGGTCGGCCCGTCGTACGTTGGCAGGACGATTGCTTAGCATCCCGCCGGCCCGCTTTTTCGGCAAGATTTCTTATTCTCTGTACCTTTGGCACTGGCCGATTTGGGTCTTGGGCAATCAGGTGTACGAACCGAGGAACAGTGCTGGTCGGCTGGTCTACATCGCGATCGCGATCATAGCGGCGACCCTGTCCTGGCGGTTTGTCGAGCAACCGTTCCGCAAACGCGATGAGGCCGTTTCCTCAAAGCGCGTCGTGGCGATCGGTGTGGGATCGATGCTATTCGTCCTCGCTTTCGCCGCTGCCACACCGTTCGTCGCACGTGCCTATTGGCAAGTGCCTGCTCGTGTCGAGCGGGTGGCAAAGTTCATCAACTATCGCGCGGATGACAACTTCCGCGTCGGCAGTTGCTTCCTTACCACCCGCGACACATTCGCATCCTATGCGCGCGATACGTGCCTCCCCATTTCGTCGACGAAACCGAACTATCTGCTTCTAGGCGACAGCCATGCGGCGCATTTCCTGCCCGGTATGATGGCACAACGGGATCTTAACCTGCTACAGGCGACCGCATCGGGTTGCCGCCCCGTGGCCGATCCCACCGGGGAGCGTCGCTGTACGGCCTTGATGCATTTCATCACGGACGAATTCCTCCCCCGGCACCGCATGGACACGGTTATCATCTCCGCCCGTTGGGCGAATGACGATTGGCCCGCTCTGCGTCGCCAGATCGAACACGTTCGTCGCTACGCCAATCACGTCATCATATTCGGCCCGATCGCTGAATATGACCGCGCATTACCACGCGTCCTTGCCACCGCCTTGTATCGCAACGATCCAAGCGTACTGGCAGATCATCGTGTCGCCGACAGGCGCGCGCTCGATGCCGAGTTCAAACGGAAGGTACCCACGACCGGAGCAATCTACGTCTCGGTCTACGACGCAATTTGTCCTGATGGGCGTTGCACGCTTTGGACAGCCGACGGTAATCCGGTCCAATCGGATTATGGTCATCTGTCGGCGGAGGGGTCGAAGTTGATGATCGACCGAATCCGCCGTAACCATCCGTTCCCGCTCAAGTAGCGCCGGTCGGTCAGAGGGACGGGGATTTCGAACCTTAGTTGCGAAATCCCTGTTGCAACCTGCCTAAACCACGGTATTCGGCACGTCTCCCGCAGAGGGGGCGCTTAGCTCAGTTGGTAGAGCATCTCGTTTACACCGAGAGGGTCGGCGGTTCGAGCCCGTCAGCGCCCACCACCGCGCAGCGCAGGATGGGCTGCAAGCAGCACACACCATGCGCCAGCGCGGCCAGCGGGTCGAAGCCAGGCCATAAGGCGCGGCTTCGCCACGACTGACGGCCTGCGCGGGTGCGATGCGGTTTTTTGCGTGGCTCCTGAGCCGCCTTGGCCTGCGCTAGCGCAGAACGGCACTGGATGAGTGGCCTGCCGCGCCGCTCCAAGGCGACACTCCCTACGCCCAGCCCAACCCCGCCTTCGCCACCGCCTGGCCATAGCGCTCCATCCCCGCCACCGCCTGCGCGGTGAGGGCGACGAACGCCCGGCGGCGGTCGCTCGGATCCTCGCGGCGCATCAGCAGGCCGGCATCGGTCATCGCCGTGATCCAGCGCAGCGCCGTCGTCGGCGGTACGGCGGCGGCGATGCACAGGCTCGACACCGATACCGTCAGCCCCTCCAGCCGGGCGGCGAACAGGTCGAGCAGCATGTCCCATGCGGGATCGGCGAACAGGTCCCTGGGGAAATACTGGTCGCGCATCCGGCGCGCGCGGATCGCGCCGCGGACGGTTGCGGCCGTGACCTCGACCGGTGCCTCGCTTTCGGACGGGGGCGCCACGAAGTCCGACCCGCGGTCGCGCACGCCGTCGCCGGCCCCTCCGTCGCGGCTGAGCTTGAGCAGCGCTTCGGCGATACGCGCGATCTCGGCGTTCAGTCGGCGCAGGCGTTCGGCGTCGCGCTCCGCGGCGTGCATCCCGCCAGCGACACCGCCGCTCAGCGCAATCGCCGCAACCCGCTCCTCGGGCCGGGCGTCGCACAACAGGATCGCCGGGCCGCCCAGCAGGTGCAGCGACACGATGTCGAGCGCATCGAGCGGGAAGCTGGCGACGATCTGCGCCCGGTCGCGCCGGGCGCGTGCGACCAGCAGCGGCAGGGCGCGGTCGAGGTCCGCCGGATCGACGCCCGCCGCCTCGACCAGCAGCAGGTCGGCATGCGGGATCGCATCGAGCGCGTCGGCGATCTCGGCAAAGCCGATCGTGTCGCCGAGCTGTACCCCGGCCGCGCGCGCCGCCTGTGCCGCATCGTCCGCCGCGATCGCATCGTCGGCGACGATGATCGCCCGCCGCGTTGCCGGCTCACCAAATCCTTCGAACGCCGTCAAACCGTCCCCCTGTCCTATCCGTATACGGGAGCCGATAGGAGGGCCGGGCCGGCTTAGTCCATCGCCTTCACGATTTCCTCGACCATCTTCTTGGCGTCGGCGAGCAGCATCATGGTGTTGTCGCGGTAGAAGACCTCGTTATCGACCCCGGCATAGCCCACCCCGCCCATCGACCGCTTGATGAACAGCACCGTCTTTGCCTTTTCGACGTCGAGCACCGGCATGCCGTAGATCGGCGAGGTCTTGTCGGTCTTCGCCGCCGGGTTGGTCACGTCGTTGGCACCGATGACGAAGGCGACGTCGGTCTGTGCGAATTCGGAGTTGATGTCCTCCAGCTCGAACACATCGTCATAGGGCACGTTGGCTTCGGCGAGCAGCACGTTCATATGCCCCGGCATCCGCCCCGCGACCGGGTGGATGGCGTATTTCACGCGGACGCCATGCTCCTTCAGCTTGTCGCCCATTTCCCTGAGCGCGTGCTGCGCCTGGGCCACCGCCATGCCGTAGCCGGGGACGATGATGACCTGTTCGGCCTGCTGCATCAGGAAGGCGGCGTCCTCTGCCGATCCGCGCTTCCACGGCCGGTCGATCGCCGCCGCGCCTCCCCCGCCGCTGTCGGTCGCGCCGAAGCCGCCGGCGATCACACTGATGAAGCTGCGGTTCATCGCGCGGCACATGATGTAGCTGAGGATCGCGCCCGACGAGCCGACCAGCGCGCCGGTGATGATCATCGCAGTGTTGCCGAGGGTGAAGCCCATCGCCGCCGCCGCCCAGCCCGAATAGCTGTTGAGCATCGACACGACGACCGGCATGTCCGCCCCGCCGATCGGGATGATCAGCAGGAAGCCGATCGCGAACGACAGCACGACCACCGCCCAGAACGGCCAGCTGTCCTGCGTATGCGCGAACTGCGCGACCAGCAGCAGGATCGCGGCCAGCGTGGCGAGGTTGATGACGTGCCGGCCGGGCAGCAGGATCGGCTTGCCCGACATGGAGCCGTTCAGCTTCAGGAAGGCGATGACCGAGCCGGAGAAGGTGATCGCGCCGATCGCGACTCCTAGGCCCATCTCGACCTTGCTGACCGGGTTGATGACCGCGAAGGGCTGTCCGATCATCGGGATCACCATCATCGCGATGCCGAACGGCTGCGGGTTCAGATAGGCGGCGATCCCGACCAGGACGGCGGCGAGACCGACTAGCGAGTGGAAGGCGGCGACCAGCTGCGGCATCGCGGTCATCGCGATGCGCTTGGCGGTGGTCAGGCCGATGACCGCACCGATCGCGATGGCGATCAGGATTTCGGCGATCGTGACGACATCATAGCTCCACGTTTCGCCATAGAGGTCGGATCGCTCCGACAGTCCGCCGACGATCGGCAGATGCGTAAAGATCGTGGTCAGCACCGCGATCCCCATGCCGATCATGCCGAGCCGATTGCCCCGCCGGCTGGTCGCTGGCGACGACAGGCCGCGCAGCGCGAGGATGAAGCACACGCCCGCCACCAGATAGGCGAAGGCGACCCATGGATTGACCGGTGCGTGCATCCCCTCACCCCTTCTTCTTGTACATGGCGAGCATGCGTTCGGTGACGGCGAACCCGCCGAAGATATTGATGCTGGCCAGCACCACGCCGAGCAGCCCCAGCCATTTGGCCCCCGGCACGCCCGCGGCGGCGGCGGCGATCAGCGCGCCGACGATGATGACCGAGGAGATGGCGTTGGTGACCGCCATCAACGGCGTATGCAGCGCCGGCGTCACCGACCAGACGACATAATAGCCGACGAAGCAGGCGAGGACGAAGATCGACAGGATCGAGAGGAAGTCCATCGAGTTATCCTTCAAGATCCTCCCCAAGCATGCTTGGGAAGGGGGACCGCCGGCGCAGCCGGGGGTTGGAGGGGCAGCGCGGTCTCGGCGATCGCTTCGGCCGCGGCGCCGGGGTCGGCTAGCACGTCACGGGCGGGGATGCGGACGATGGTCAGGCCCCGTGCAGCGAGGACGGCGTCCCGCTCAGCGTCGCGCGCAGAACGGCTCCCCCGATCATGCGCCTCGCCGTCGATCTCAATCGACAGCTTGGCTCGCGCGCAATAGAAGTCGAGCACGTACTTCAAGATCGGATGCTGCCGCCGAAACTTCAGGCCATAGGGTTCAAGTCGCAGGCGTTGCCACAGCAGCACTTCGGGCAAGCTCATTTCGCGCCGCAGGCGTCGTGCCTGTCGGACCGTCGAAGCCCCTCCACCACGCTGCGCGTGGTCCCCCTCCCCATGCGACGCATGGGGAGGATTTGAGGAGGTGATCGCTCTCACCGTTTCGCCAGCACCTGTTCCGCCAGCAGCCGCTGGATCGCGGCCGGGTCGGCGTTGCGGCTGACCTTCAGGACCATCGGCGTCGCCTGCCCGGTGACCCACAGGTGCAGGTCGCTGTCGAGGTCGAACGTCCCGGCGCTTTCGACCGAAAAGCCGGTGATCGAGCGATAGGGTACGCTGCGGAAGGCGATCTTGGAGCCGGTGATGCCCTGCACGTCGACCAGCACGAAGCGCAGGTTGGTGAGGAAGGCGGTGTCGCGGAGCGAGCGGAAGGCGGCCAGTACCTCCTCCCCCGCGATCAGGGCGTGGCCGTATTTTTCGTGGATTTCGGCCGGATCGACCTCGTGGCTGCTGAACAGACCCATTGATATTCCCCCTTCAAGCGGTCAGGCGTGTGTTCGTCACCTGGCCGTCCTGCGTCAGGCGGATCGCCTGCGTTACCTCGTCATCGGCGGGCAGGATCGGGCGGCCGGCGTCCTTGTCCCAATAGGCGGCCAGAAAGTTGTAAAGGTTGCGCGCAAACAATGCCGATGCGTCCGCGGCAAGGCGGCTCGCCACGTTGCGATGGCCGACGATGTTGACACCGTGTCGCTGAACCACCTCGCCCGCGACCGATCCTTCGACATTGCCGCCCTGTTCGACCGCGAGGTCGACGATGACGCTGCCCGGCCGCATCGAGGCGATCTGCGCGTCGCTGATGAGCCGGGGAGCGGGCCTGCCCGGGATCAGCGCGGTGGTGATGACGATGTCCTGTTTCGCGATATGGGCGGAGACCAGCTCGGCCTGTGCGGCCTGATACTCGGCGCTCATTTCGCCGGCATAGCCGCCCGCGCCTTCGCCCTCGATGCCTGCAACCTTCTCCACGAAGATCGGCTTGGCGCCCAGAGACAGGATCTGTTCCCTGGTCGCCGAGCGCACGTCGGTCGCGCTGACCTGCGCCCCCAGCCGGCGCGCGGTGGCGATCGCCTGCAAGCCCGCCACGCCGACGCCCATGACGAATACCCGCGCCGCGCTGATCGTACCGGCCGCCGTCATCATCATCGGGAAGGCGCGACCATATTCCGATGCGGCGTCGAGCACCGCCTTGTACCCCGCCAGGTTCGCCTGCGACGACAAGATGTCCATCGACTGGGCGCGGGTGATGCGCGGCATCCATTCCATCGCCAGCGCCTCCAGCCCGAGCGCGGCGTACCCTTCGATCCGCGCGCGGTCGCCGAACGGATTGAGGCTCCCCAGCAGCCATGCACCGCGCTTTGCGCCGGAAAGGCTTTCCGGCGCGGGCGCGGCGACGCCCAGCACGATGTCGGCATCGGCCAGTATCTGCGCGCGGCCGCCGATGGTGGCGCCGGCGGCGGCATAGGCGGCATCGTCGATCGACGCAGCCGTCCCCGCCCCCGTTTCCACCGCCACCTCGGCGCCGAGGCCGATCAACTTCTTAACCGTTTCGGGGGTCGCGGCGACCCGGCGTTCGCCGGCGGCCTGTTCGGCGAGCAGCGCGACCTTCACGTCAGCCCGCGATCAGATAGATGACCAGTGCGGCGATCAGGGCGCAGATCACGGTGCCCCAGGTGAACCAGCGCAGGAAGCTGTTGTACGTCCCGGCATGGGCGGGCGGGCGGCCTTCTACTGCCATCGGAACTCCTCTCGATCCGTTATCTTGGCGCAAGACTAGCGCGCCGCCACCCGCGCGCCAAGCCCTGTGCCGACGCGCCGTTCCGAGGCCGCAGGAAACGACATTGCGTCATCGGCTTAAGTCGAATTTTACGAACGTCTGCGCATGGTTGCTCCGTTACGGGACGATAGGGACACATGGACAGCATATGACGCGCGACGGGCAAAGGCTGTTGATGGTGATCGACGACGAACCGGCGCAGCGGCGGCTGGTCGCGGCGATCGCGGGGCGGCGCGGGTGGCGCACGCTGTTCGCGCGGGATGGGGAAAGCGCGCTGGCGATGCTCGGCACGCCCGACGGCATGGCGCTGGACGCGGTGCTGCTGGACCATTGGTCGCCGGATGCCGATGCGACCGCGCTGATCGCCGAATTGCGCCGCAACCGCCCGGCGCTGCCGATCCTGTTGCTCACCGCCAATGAATCGGTGGCGGGCGCGGTCGCGGCGATGCGCGCGGGGGCGAGCGATTTCCTGGTCAAGCCGATCGCCGCCGAACGGCTGCTGACCGCCCTGGAAGCCGCGGCCGGTGGTGCCACGCGCGGCGAGCTGCGCCCACTGACCGAGAAACTGTCGATGACGCTGGCATTCGAGGAGATCGTCGGGTCGGCCCCGCAATTCCGCGCTGCCCTCGCCATCGCCGCCAAGGCGGCCCGCGCGCGGGTGCCGGTGCTGATCGAGGGCGAAAGCGGGGTCGGCAAGGAAGTGGTCGCGGATGCGATCCACGCCGCATCCCCGCGCGCCCGCAAGCCGATGGTGCGGGTCAATTGCGGCGCGATCCCCGCCAATCTGGTCGAAAGCGAGCTGTTCGGCCACGAAAAGGGCGCGTTCACCGGCGCGTTCGAACGCAAGATCGGCCGGTTCCAGGAAGCGGACGGCGGCACGATCTTCCTCGACGAGATCGGCGAAATGCCGTTCGAGACGCAGGTGAAGCTGCTGCGGGTGCTGCAATCGGGCGAGATCCATGCGGTCGGCGCGCGCCATCCGCGCGAGGTGGACGTGCGCGTCATCGCCGCGACCAACAAGACGCTGACGCAGGAGGTCGAGGCCGGACGGTTCCGCGAGGACCTGTATTACCGGCTGAACGTCGTGCAGGTGACGATCCCGCCGTTGCGCGACCGCATCGGCGACATTCCCGCGCTGGCCCGCCACCTGATGGCGCGGATCGCGCAGCAGCCGGGGCTGCGGCCGCTGGGGATCACCGACGATGCCATTGCGCTGCTCGGCACCTATCCGTGGCCGGGCAATGTCCGCCAGTTGCAGAACGCGCTGTTCCGTGCGGCGGTGCTGTGCGACGGGGACGCGCTGACCCGGGCCGATTTCCCCGAGATCGCACAGATCGCGGAAGGCGGCGCGCCGCAGCCGGTGCTGCCCGCGCAACGCCACGATGTTGCGGGCGGTGTCACGCTGTTCCGCCCCGACGGAAACCTGCGCGCGCTGGAGGAGATCGAGGCCGACGTCATCCGCCTCGCCATCGGCCATTATCGCGGGCGGATGACCGAGGTCGCCCGGCGGCTGGGGATCGGGCGGTCGACGCTGTATCGGAAATTGGGCGAATTGGGGATCGACCAGAACGCCGCTTGAGGGATTTTCGCCCCCCCTTCGAAAGGTCGTCACCCCGGACTTGATCCGGGGTCCCGCTTGCTTGCTACGGCGGCAGAAGAAGCGGGACCCCGGGTCAAGCCCGGGGTGACGGGTGGGGTTGCTTCCATCGTCATTCCCGCGAAGGCGGGAATCCATTGCCGCAACGGTTCTGCGTGATCCGGGACGTCAGCGTCTATGGACTCCCGCCTTCGCGGGAGTGACGAAGAATTGGGTTCGGCCTGCAACAGGCCGTATCCCCGCGCAGGCGGGGATCCAGAGCCACAGGCGTCGCGCTTTGTAACCCTGGATCCCCGCCTGCGCGGGGATACACAAGCAAGGGCACGATACCAGTGCTTCGGGCGCCCTGGATCCCCGCCTGCGCGGGGATACAGATGTGATGACCGGCGGCTTCGATCCATCGCGGCTTGGATCCCCGCCCCCGCGGGGATACGGATCAGCTGCGTCAGGCGACCACCTCCCGCCATTCCCCCGGCGCCAGCCCTTCGACACTCCACGGCCCGATCCGCCAGCGCACCAGCCGGAGCGTCGGCAGGCCGACCGCCGCCGTCATCCGCCGCACCTGCCGGTTGCGCCCTTCGCGGATGGTGAGCGACAGCCAATGGTCGGGCACGCTCTTGCGGAAGCGTATCGGCGGCACGCGCTCCCACAGGTCGGGCGGGTCGATCGCCATCACCTCCGCCGGGCGGGTCGGGCCGTCGTTGAGCGCGACGCCCTGCCGCAGCCGGTCGAGCGCGGCGGCGTCGGGCGCGCCCTCTACCTGCACGAGATAGGTCTTGGGCAGCTTGAACCGGGGATCGGCGATCCGCGCCTGCAGGCGGCCGTCGTCGGTCAGCAGCAACAGCCCCTCGCTGTCGCGGTCAAGCCGCCCGGCGGGATAGACGCCGGGCACCGCGACATGGTCCGACAGCGTGGCACGCGCGCCCTGCGTCCCGCGATCGGTGAATTGCGACAGCACGTCATAGGGTTTGTTGAGAAGGATCAGCCGCGCCATGGCGCTCTGTCGGCGATCCGCCCCGCGCTGTCGAGGGGGCGGGAACCGCTATCGTCGCGGCACGTCCCTGCCCTATAGCCCGGTCCGCCTATCGAGGGAGAGCGCCCATGAAGACCGTTTCGACCGCCCGCGCCCATGGCGGCACGCAGGGCGTCTATTCACATGAATCGACCGCCACCGGCACGACGATGACCTTTTCGGTGTTCGTGCCGCCGCTGGACGAAGGGCAGCGCGCGCCGGTGCTGTGGTATCTCTCCGGCCTGACCTGCACCCATGCCAATGTCACCGACAAGGGCGAGTTCCGTGCGGCGTGCGCCGAGGCGGGGATCGCCTTCATCGCGCCCGACACTTCGCCGCGCGGCGAAGGCGTGCCCGACGACCCGCAAGGCGCGTGGGATTTCGGGCTGGGCGCGGGTTTCTATGTCGATGCGACCGAGGAGCCGTGGGCGAAGCATTACCGGATGCGGTCGTACGTCGAGGACGAGCTGCCCGCGCTGATCGTCAGCGAATTTCCGATGCTCGATTGCAGCCGCCAGTCGATCACCGGCCATTCGATGGGCGGGCATGGCGCGCTGACCATCGCCCTGCGCAATCCCGACCGGTTCCGGTCGGTGTCAGCCTTTGCGCCGATCGTCGCGCCGGGCCAGGTGCCGTGGGGCGAGAAGGCGCTGGGCGGCTATCTCGGCGACGACCGGTCGGCATGGCGCGCGGCGGATGCGGTGGCGATGATCGAGGATGGCGCGCGGGTGAAGGAGGTGCTGGTCGATCAGGGCGATGCCGACAATTTCCTGGCCGAACAGCTGCGGCCGGAATTGCTGGCGCGGGCCTGTGCGGATGCCGGGATCGACTGCACGCTTCGCATGCAGCCGGGGTATGACCATAGCTATCACTTCATCTCGACCTTCATGGCCGATCATGTGCGCTGGCATGGGGAGCGGTTGAAGGCGGATCGCTAGAGCTTCGTCATTCCCGCGCAGGCGGGAATCCATTGCCGCGACCGGTCGTGAAAGAAGCGCAGCGTCGGCGTGTATGGATTCCCGCCTTCGCGGGAATGACGACTATTTTCGGGGAAGCGGTGCCGGCCCGGCCTACCCCTCCCCCCGCTGCTCGATCAGCTCCAGCACGTCGCCGATCAGCGCGCGCATCGCGGCGCGGGCCGTGAGGGGGTCGCGCGCGGCGATGGCGTCGGCGACCGCGCCATGCTGTTCGACGCTGGCCGAGCGGCCGACGATCGTGTTGGTGAAGCGGATCGAGGTGTTGAGCGCGGTCGCCACCATCTCGCGGAACTGGGCGTAGAACGGGTTCTTCGCCGCCAGCAGGATCGCGACATGGAAGTCGATATCGGCGTCCAGCGCATCGTCCTCGCCCCGCTCGGCCGCCGCCATCCGTGACAGGCCCTGCCGGATGCGCGCGAGGTCGTCGTCATCGGCCGCGACCGCCGCCAGCGCCGCCGCCTCCGGCTCGATCGCGACGCGCAGCTGGTTGAACTGGCGCAGCAGCTCGACCGAGAATTTGCGGTCGAGCAGCCAGTGCAGCACATCGGGATCGAACAGGTTCCATGCCGCTGCCGGGCGGACCACCGTCCCTTGCCTCGGGCGGGCGCTGACCAGCCCCTTGGCGGTCAGCATCTTCACCGCTTCGCGTGTGACCGAGCGGCTGATGCCATGGGTCTTGCCGATCTCCGCCTCGGTCGGAAAGGGGCGGTCGTCATATTCACCGGTGACGATCGCGCGTCCCAGAGTGTCGAGCGTCGCGCGCGTCAGATTGCCGCCGGGCATCCCGGTCATCCGCACCGCCATGGTCCCTCTCTCTCCCCTTATCGGCCGCTTCGTACTGGACAGCTGCCATTCATCGTATAATTGTCCTGTCCCAAAGCGCCAGTGGGCGGTGGAGGATTAACATGCGTCTGTCGACGATCGATCTGATCGTGGTCGTGATCTACGCGATCGGCATCTTCGGGCTGGCCCAATGGGTCAGCCGCGACAAGGGCGGCCATCAGAAGGACAGCTCGGACTACTTCCTCGCGTCCAAGTCGCTGCCATGGTGGGCGATCGGCGCGTCGCTGATCGCGGCTAATATCTCGGCCGAACAGATCGTCGGCATGGCGGGGTCGGGCTATGCGATCGGCCTCGCCATCGCCTCCTATGAATGGATGGCGGCGCTGACGCTGCTGATCGTCGGCAAATTCTTCCTGCCGATCTTCCTGCGCAACGAAATCTACACGATGCCGCAGTTCCTCGAACAGCGGTACGGCCCGTCGATCCGCACGCTGATGGCGGTGTTCTGGCTGGCGCTGTACGTGTTCGTGAACCTGACCAGCATCATCTGGCTCGGCTCGATCGCCGTCACGCAGGTCGCGGGCGTCGACCAGACGGTGGCGCTGGTCGGGCTGGGCCTGTTCGCTTTGCTCTATCAGTTGCGGGGCGGTTTGAAGGCGGTGGCGCTGACCGACATCGTGCAGGTCACGCTGCTGGTGTTCGGCGGGCTGACCATCTCGTATCTTACGCTGTCGCAGATCGGGGGCGATGCCGGGGTGATGGGCGGATTCGCCGAGCTGACGCGGCGTGCGCCCGAAAAGTTCGACATGATCCTGTCGCGCGACAATCCCTTCTACAAGGACCTGCCGGGCCTCTCGGTGCTGATCGGCGGCATGTGGATCGCGAATTTGAGCTATTGGGGGTTCAACCAGTATATCATCCAGCGGGCACTCGCCGCGAAATCGCTGCCCGAGGCGCAGAAGGGCATCGTGTTCGCGGCATACCTCAAGCTGCTGATGCCGCTCGTGATCGTGGTGCCCGGCATCGCCGCGGTCGTGCTGGCGCCCGACCTCGCCAAGCCCGACGAAGCCTATCCGACGATGATGCGGCTGCTGCCCTCCGGGTTGCTCGGGCTGGTCTTTGCGGCGCTGATCGCCGCGATCATCGCGTCGACTGCGTCGAAGATCAATTCGATCGCGACCATCTTCACCCTCGACCTCTATGCCAAGCGCACCAGCGAGAGCGGAGCGATGGATGCGGTGATGGAGCGCAAGCTGGTCCGCATCGGCCGCATCGCCGCGACCGTCGCGATCCTGATCGCGATCCTCGCCGCGAAGCCGCTGCTGGGCGGCGCGGACCAGGCGTTCCAGTTCATCCAGGAATTTTCGGGCTTCTTCACGCCGGGGATCACCGTGATCTTCCTGCTCGGCCTGTTCTGGAAACGGGCGACCGAGGCCGGCGCGATCGGCGCGGCGATCGCGTCGGTCGTGCTGTCGTGGCTGTTCCGCACGGTCGCACCGGGCATTCCGTTCATGGACCGGATGGGGATCGTGTTCCTGCTGAGCCTCGGCCTCGCGGTCGTGCTGTCGCTGGCGATGAAGGGGCGTGGCGATGCCAATCGCATCACCATGCAGGGCGTGTCGTTCGGCACCTCGACCGGCTTCAATGTCGCCGGGCTGGGCGTCGTCCTGATCCTGATCGCGCTGTACGCGACATGGTGGTGAGCCCGTTCATCGCGATCGACTGGGGCACGACCAACCGGCGTGCGTACCGGGTCGAGGACGGGCGCATCGCCGCCACGCTGCGCAGTCCGCAGGGCGTGTCGACCACGCCGGCTGATGCCTATGCGCAGGAACTGGCCGCGATCCGGGCGGAGCTGGGCGACCTGCCGGTGCTGATGGCGGGCATGGTCGGGTCGACGATCGGGTGGCGGGTCGCCCCCTATGTCGCGGTGCCGGCGGATATCGCCGACATTGCCGCGCAGTTGACGTGGATCGACGACCGTACGGCGATCGTGCCCGGCCTTTCTTTCACCCGCAGCGGTCACGGGGACGTGATGCGCGGCGAGGAGGTGCAGCTGCTCGGCGCGGCGCTCGCCGGACAGGTTCCGGCGGACGCGCTGCTGTGCCAGCCGGGCACGCACTGCAAATGGGTCGAGCTGACCGGGGGCAAGGTCACGGCCTTCACCACCGCGATGACCGGCGAGCTGTTCGCGCTGCTGAAAGGCGGTGGCGTCCTCGCGCCGCAGCTGGCCGCGCCGGTCGCCGCCGGGGATGCGTTCCGCGAGGGCGTGCGCGAAGGGGCGAAGCGTGACCTCGCCGCCAGCCTGTTCGGCATCCGTGCGGCGCATGTGCTGGGTCTGCGCGACGATGCGGACGCCGCCTCCTATGCCAGCGGCGTGCTGATCGGCAGCGACGTCGCTGCGCGCATCGGCGACGGCCGCGACGTCCACCTCGTCGCCGATGGCGATCTCGCCACCCTCTACGCCACCGCGATCGAGACCCTGAACGGCCGCGCCCTTGTCAGCGGGTGCGAGGCCGCCTTTATCGCCGGCATCACCCAGATCCGAAAGTTGTCCGCATGAGCCATCTGTCCGCCTTCGACGCCGCCTTCGCCCGTTGCCCGCTGGTCGCGATCCTGCGCGGGGTACAGCCGCATGAGGTGGAGGCGATCGGCGACGCGCTGATCGACGCCGGCTTCACCATCGTCGAGGTACCGCTCAACTCGCCCGATCCGTATGAGAGCATCACCCGCCTGTCGAAGAAACTGGAGGGCTATGCCGTGGTCGGCGCCGGCACGGTGCTGCGCGTCGAACAGGTGGAGCAGGTCGAGGCGGCAGGCGGCACGCTGATCATCGCGCCCAACGCCAACACGGCGGTGATTTCGGCGGCAGCGGAGCGCGGGCTGGTCGCCATGCCCGGCATCGCCACCCCGACCGAGGCGTTCGCGGCGCTGGACGCCGGGGCCGCGGCGCTGAAACTGTTCCCGGCCGAAGCCGCCAGCCCGGCGGTGATGAAGGCGATGCGCGCCGTCCTGCCCCGCGACGTGCGGATGCTGCCGGTCGGCGGCGTCGTGCCATCGGTGCTGGAGGATTGGCACAAGGCCGGTGCGGCCGGGTACGGCCTGGGGTCCGCGCTGTACGTGCCAGGGATGGACGCGGCGACGGTCGGCGAGCGCGCGCGGGCGTTCGTCGCGGCGTGGACTGCGCTGGAGCGGTAGGCGGGGTTCGGCACGCCGGCGCAGGCCGGGGTACGGGGAATGATTGCTCGAGCGCACGAGGTTCGCCGCAGGCTTCGGCCGAGCGGTAAGCCATAGCCGCCGATGTCGCGAATTCAGCCGAACCGGCAGCGTGTATGGATTCCCGCCTTCGCGGGAATGACGGAGTTGGTAAGGGCGGTTCGAGCCGACAATCCTGGCCCACCAGCTCGACCGTACCCCCGCGCAGGCGGGGGTCTAGAGCCAGGCACGGCAAGAGTTGCGCGCTTGACCCTGGATCCCCGCCTGCGCGGGGATACGGCACGCGGGAAAGGGTCCCGGCTCCATCAGAGGGGATCGAACGGTTTCCGGCCCCGGCAACCGAACGCGGCGTAACGAGTTTGCAGGGGCATGCCGACCCGAGCCCTTCGAACCAGCGACGCATCGCCGCTTGCCCGCGCCCTTCCTATTATCTGCGCCGTCTCGCAGCTGCTGACCCCGCTCCTGCCGGGGATCGGCATCGGGCGGAGCATCGGTGAGCAGTCGAACATGGTGCGAACGCTGGTGACGCCCGCCGGTTGGGCGTTCGCCATCTGGGGCGCGCTCTATACCGGCACGATCGTATTCGCGGTGTATCAGGCGTTGCCGAAGCAGCGCGGCAACCCGTTGCTCGCGCGGTTGCGGATGCCGGCGGCGGGTGCGTTTCTCGGCAATGCGCTATGGGCGGCCTATACACAGCTATTCGGGCTGAGCTTTCCGTCGGCGATCATCATCCTGTTCACGCTCCTCTGCCTGATCGCGACGCTGAGGACCTTTTCGGGCTGGCCGCACGGCTTTTCCGCCGGGGAGCGCTGGTGCGCCGCGCTGCCGCTGACCGCGCTGACCAGCTGGCTGACGGTCGCGTCGATCGTCAACATCGCCGCGACGCTGCGCTTTCACGGGGTCGATGCCGGGGCCGCCGCGCCGCTGGTGTCGGCGCTGTTGCTGGTGGTGGCCGGCGCGATCGCGGCGGCGGCGCTGATCGCGACGCGCGGCTGCCCGCCCTATGCGCTGGTATTCCTGTGGGCGCTGGCGGCGATCTGGGCGGCGGGCGGACAGGCGGCGACGCTGGTCGCGCTCGCGGTGCTTGCCGCCGCGCTGCTGGTGGTCGTGGGGACGCTCACCGGGCTGTCGCGCGGTGGCGTGCGGCACTGGCTGGGGCGGTAGGGCAGACCGCGCGTCGTAGGAGAAGAACCGGGACCCCGGCGCAAGGCCGGGGTGACGTGGGGTTTTGGGTCAGCTTGCGCGTAGCGGTCCCAGGTCGCCCAGCCCGACCGTGCCGCTGGCCATCGCCAGCATCCGGTCGAGCGACACCTTCGCCTTCACCCGCAGCCCTTCCTCGATCTCGATCCGCGGCGACAGGTCGCGGAGCGCAATATAGAGCTTTTCCAGCGTGTTGAGCGCCATGTACGGACAGATATTGCAGTTGCAGTTGCCGTCCGCGCCGGGCGCGCCGATGAAGTTCTTGTTCGGCAGCGCCTTTTCCATCTGGTGGATGATGTGCGGCTCGGTCGCGACGATCAGCGTGTCGCCGGGGAATTCGCTGGCATAGGACAGGATGCCGCTGGTCGACCCAACATAATCAGCATGGTCGAGGATGATCGCCGGACATTCGGGATGCGCCGCGACCGGGGCGTTCGGGTGTTGCGCCTTGAGCTTCAGCAGCTCGGTCTCGCTGAACGCCTCGTGCACGATGCACACACCCGGCCAGAGCAGCATGTCGCGGCCGGTCTTGCGCATCAGATAGCCGCCGAGATTGCGGTCGGGACCGAAGATCACCTTCTGGTCGGCGGGCAGCTGCGACAGGATCTTCTCGGCGGAGGACGAGGTGACGATGATGTCGCTGAGCGCCTTCACCTCGGTCGAGCAGTTGATGTAGGTCAGCGCGATGTGATCGGGATGCTGCGCGCGAAACGCGGCGAACTGTTCGGGCGGACAGCTGTCCTCCAGCGAACAGCCGGCATCCATGTCGGGCAGGATCACCGTCTTGTCGGGCGACAGGATCTTCGCGGTTTCCGCCATGAAGCGCACGCCGCAGAACGCGATGACATCGGCATCGGTCGCCGCCGCCTTGCGGCTGAGGTCGAGGCTGTCGCCGACGAAGTCCGCCAGGTCCTGAATCTCGGGCTTCTGGTAATAATGGCCGAGGATGACGGCGTTGCGCTCACGGCGCAGCCGGTCGATTTCGGCCAGCAGGTCGGTGCCGGTGGGCAATTCGGTGCGCGCGTTCATCATCGTCTCCCTGTGACCGAGCCCCTAGGTCGGTCGCGGTTCGTCTGCAAGCCGGGTGTCGTGATCCCGATCGCCGTACCCCCGCGCAGGCGGGAGTCCAGGGTCACCGTCGCCGACCTTGGTTTTTTGCGGCTCTGGATCCCCGCCTGCGCGAGGATAGGGTCGCGGTCGACCGGCTTGTCATCGTCGGTTACCCAGCACCTCGGCGGGCGGTGCGGACACGTCCCAGCGTTCGCCGTCCCGCCGGCCTCGCTCCGCCGGGAAGGTGACGACCACCCGCACATCGCCCTCGCCCGCCGCCGCCAGCGGCGCGGCGAGGAGGCGGGCGAGGTTGGCGCGCGCCAGTTCGCGGGCCTGTGCCAGCCGCTCGGGGCTGCGCGCCTCGCGTTCGGCGCGGGTCTGCGCCACCGCCGACACGCGCTGTGCCAGTGCCGCCGCCGCCTCACGCGAGACGTAGAGGCCGCTGGTCTGGACCAACGTCCGCCCGGCTTCGTCGATATTCGGTTTGGCGACGGTCACGTCGGGGGCGTCGACCACCAGCGTCCGCGTGTCCGCCGACCAGCTGAGTGCGCCCTCCCCAATGCTCCCCAGATCGACGAAGTAATCGACCGAATAGGGCATTTTCACCACCTGGTCGCTGCGCAGCCAGCCGAAGCCGCGCACGTCGCTGGCTGTTGCCTGCAACGTGCCCGACAGCGAGGCGACCTTGAGCGCACTCGCCCCCGACAGCCGCGCGGTGATGATCCGCGTCACCGCCTGTCCGCTATCGGGTTCGGTAGTGACGGTGTATTTTTCCTCATAGTGGCGCCACAGCGTCCAGCCGCCGAATGCGAGCGCGATCAGCAGGACGACCGCCACGCCCAGGCGGATCGCCTGCGGCCTTACATGCGCTGCCATGTCGCGCCCTCCCGCCGGACGATACCGCGCCGTTCCATGTCGATCAGATGCGCCAGCACCGAGCGTTCGGCCGCGCCCAGCAATTTGGGGTGCAGCCCGACATACATGACCGCGACCATTGCAGGAATGTCGTGGGTCCCACGTTCGATCGCGCGGGCGATCTGCCCCTCGCGCTGCTTGCGGTGGCCGAGCATCCCGCGCACCAGCCGGCGGGGATTGTCGACCTGATCGCCGTGCGCGGGATAATAGACCCGGTCCTCGCGGCCCAGCAGCTTGTCGAGACTGGCCATGTAATCGCCCATGTCGCCATCGGGCGGCGAGACGATGGTGGTCGACCAGCCCATGACATGATCGCCGCTGAACAATGCGCCGCTTTCGGGCAGCGCGAAGGCGAGGTGGTTCGACGTGTGCCCCGGCGTCGCGACCGCGACCAATGTCCAGCCGTCGCCCGCCACCGCCTCGCCGTCGGCCAGCACCCGGTCGGGGCGATAGTCGATATCGAACGCGGCATCGGCGCGGGGGCCTTCGTCGTCCATCGTCAGCGGCGCGCAACCGATGATCGGCGCGCCGGTCCGCTCGGCCAGCGGCTTCGCCGCGGGGCTATGGTCGCGGTGGGTGTGGGTGCACAGGATCGCCGCAACCTTCCGGTCGCCGACCGCCGCCAGCAGCGCGTCCAGGTGCACGTCGTCGACCGGCCCCGGATCGATGATCGCGACCGCACCGCTGCCGCCGACGACGAAGCTCTGCGTACCGGTGTGGGTATAGGGGGATGCGTTGCGCGCCAGCACGCGCGTCACCAGCGGTTCGAGCGGCTGGGGGATACCGGGGGGAGATTCGGCCATTGATCGTCAGATGGCGGCGGCACGCGCCCGATGCAAGGCAACGGGCCGGCCGGCAGAGGCGCCGACCGGCCCTGCCACGAACGAACGGGGCAGAACGTCCGTGGATCCGGTATCAGTCGGCGTGATCGATCTGCGACTGGAGCTCGCGGATGCTCTCGTCGATCCCCTCCAGCGCACTGGTGCGGGCGATGGCGGGCATGTCCTTGTTCGCGACGATCGAGGCGCGTGCCGAGCGGAGGCCGGCGAGTGCCGAGCGCATCCCCTGCCGAGCATAGACCTGCCCCTGCGCGGCCTGCAGCCGTCCCAGCTCCGCCCGTTCCGCACCCAGCGCGGCCAGCCGCTGGCCTTCGCGGGCACGCAGCATCCCCTGTTCGGTGATGGCGCGGATACGGTCGGAACAGATGACCGTGACCTGCTTGCCGCCTTCGGTGCGGGTCACGCTGGTCTGGCTGCCCGGACCGCAATTTTCGTTGACGATATTGACCTCGGGCACGGTGTTGACCGTCTGGCGCAGCAGCTTGCCGTTGCCGTCGAAGGTCTGCACGACGATCTTGCGCACGTCGCCCTCGCCCTGGCGCACCAGGCGGGTGGTCTGGCCGTTATGCGTCGTGGTGAAGCTCGCCGGCATCGCCGGACGGGCCGGGGTCGCGGGCTGCGCCGGCAGGGCGGTGGTCGCCGCGATCGCCCGCACCGCCGGTTGCGGCATCGGCGCGGGTGCGGCCGGTTCGGCCGGGATCACCGGCAGGGTCGCGGCCTGGGCCGGCACGATCGCTGCGACCGGGGCGAGCACGTCCGCCGCCTTCGCCTCGACGCTGGCGATATCGACGCCGGTCGCGGTTTCGACCTTCGAACGGATTTTCTCGGCGGCTTCCGTCCCCGATGCGGTCAGGCCGAGGCCGATCACCGCCAGCGTCAGCGTGGCACCACCGGCGATGCGGCGGGTGGCGGGCGACATCACCCGGTGCTTCGACAACATGATGAGTCTCCCTTTCAGTTCGTTGACGCTGTGCAGGTGGCAGGCGGCGGACAGCCCCTGGCCATGCGCGGATTTGACGATGGCGGTGGCATAGGCGTGGCGGACGCCCGGCGTGGCACGGGCGAGCACCATCGCGTCGCACGCCATTTCCTGATCCGCCCGGAACGCCCGGAACGCGCGCCACGCGACCGGATTGAACCAGTGGCAGCCGAGCACGATCAGCGCGACCCAGTTCGCCAGCAGGTCGCCGCGGGCATGGTGGCCCAGCTCATGCGCCAGCGCCAAGGCCTGCTCCCGCTCGTCATAGCGTTCGCGGAAATCGACCGGCATCGCGACGTAGCGATGGACCACGCCGAAGGCGAGCGGCCCGGCGGCATGGCGCGTCTCGATCATCTTGACGTGGCCGTTCGCTAGCCCCTTCGCCCGGCCCGACGCCAGCACCTTCGCGCAGAAGCGCTGATGCTGCACGATATGCCACGCGACGAACGCGACCGCGCCCAGCAGCCACAGCGCGACGACCAGCAGCGGCACATCGGCCATGCCCCAGCCCTGCGGCAGCGCCGGCACCTCGGCCACCGGCACGCCCAGCATGATGATGCCGGGATCGGTCGCCGCACCGATCGGGTGGAACTCCACCGGACGCCAGCTTTCGGGAATGGGGGGCAGGATCATGCGCAGCGCGGGCAGCGCCCACAGCGCATAGGCCGCCTGCGGACCGAAGCGCCGCGCGACGGGGCCGCGCAACATCAGCACCAGCAGCATCAGCAGCGTCGTCGCCGCGATCGTCTCTACCGCCCATCCGATCATTGTTTCAGCGCCTTTAACAGAGCCTCGATCTCGTCGATTTCACGCGCGCTCAGCTGGTCGCGTTCGGCCAGATGCGCGACCAGCGGCGTCAGGCTGCCGCCGAACAGCTTGTCGATGAACCGTTGCGATTCACCCGCGACATATTCCTCGCGCGCGACCAGCGGCCGGTAGCGATAGCGCCGCCCGTCCTCCTCCGCACCGACCACGTCCTTGGCCAGCAACCGCCCCAGCAGCGTCTTGACGGTGTTCGCGGTCCAGCCGCGCGACGGGGCGACGCGTTCCACCACCTCCTGCGCGGTGAGCGGGTTCTGGTCCCAGAGCACTTCCATCACGGCATGCTCGGCATCGCTGATTCGTTCGGCCATGAACAATGACTACACCCGTGGTCGTTACGTTTACAAGCGTAATCTTTGCGGACGCCGCCGCCCTGTCGGGATCGTTTACACCCGCCATCCCGGTAACGATGTCGTTAACCAGAAAATCGGCGCAAAACCCGCAACGCGGGAAATTGGCACAGCCTCTGCAAGGAATGGGATACCCGATGCGTTCGCGCTTCAATTCGGGCGGACCGGCTGCCTTCCCCCCATGCGCCGGTCCGCCCACCCCGGGTTCCCCTGATCCGCCAACCCGGATATTACGCACCGACCACAGCCGGAGCGTACCCCCTTGATCCTATCCACCCTCGCCGCGGCCACCGGCGATGTCGGCATGGCCGCCGGCCATATCCGCTATGCCGATCTCGGCCTCGATCCGGTCGCGCTGAACCTCGGCTTCTTCCAGCTGAAATGGTATTCGCTGGCCTATATCACCGGCATTCTCGGCGGCTGGTGGTATCTGCTCAAGCTGCTCGACCAGCCGGGCGCGCCGATGGCGCGGCGCCATGCCGACGACTTCGTGTTCTATGCGACGCTCGGCATCATTCTGGGCGGGCGGCTGGGCTATGCGATCTTCTACGCGCCCGAAATGTTCACCGACCCGATCAAGATCCTGCGGCTGTGGGACGGCGGCATGTCGTTCCATGGCGGCATGGTCGGGTTGATCCTCGGCATCTGGTGGCTGGCGCGCAAGCACGGGCTGCGCGCGCTCAGGGTCGCGGACTATGTCACCTGCGTCGCGCCGATCGGCCAGTTCCTCGGCCGCATCGCCAATTTCGTGAATGGCGAGCTGTGGGGCAAGCCCAGCGACGCGCCTTGGGCAGTCGTGTTTCCGCGCACCGTACCCGGCGGCCTCGACCCGGCACGCCACCCCAGCCAGCTCTATGAGGCGCTGGGCGAAGGGCTGATCCTGTTCCTGATCCTCGCCTTCTTCTTCTGGCGCACCGATGCGCGCTACAAGCCCGGCTTCCTGCTCGGCACCGGCATGGCCGGGTTCGGCGTCGCGCGCTTCATTATCGAATTCTGGCGCGAGCCCGATGCGCAGCTGGTGGAATTTGCGCAGGCGACGGGGCTACATATGGGCCAGTGGCTGACGCTGCCGATGATCGCGATCGGCATCTACCTGATGGTCACGTCGAAGCGGCGCCGGGTGCGGGTGGAGCCGATCGCGGGGTCGGAGAGCGTGGCTTGACCGAACCCGTCGTCACCGCCGCCGACCCCGCGCTCCCCGAACGGCTCGCCCGCGCGATCACGCTGGCCGGGCCGATCAGCCTCGCCCAGTTCATGGGTGCGGCCAACGCGCATTATTACGCGACGCGCGATCCGCTGGGCGCCAACGGCGACTTCACCACCGCGCCGGAAATCAGCCAGATGTTCGGCGAGCTGATCGGCCTGGGGCTGGCCGACAGCTGGGACCGGGCCGGTCGTCCGGCGTCACGCTATGTCGAATTCGGCCCCGGTCGCGGCACGCTCGCCGCCGATGCGCTGCGCTCCATGGCGTCGGCGGGGTGTACGCCGCCGGTCCATCTGATCGAAACCAGCCCGACGCTGCGCGACGAACAGGCAAAGCGCGTGCCGCAGGCCGAATGGGCGGTCGATACGGTCGGCCTGCCCGAGGATGGCGCGCTGCTGGTCGTCGCCAACGAATTCTTCGATGCGCTCCCCATCCGCCAGCTGGTCAAGACGGCGGACGGCTGGCGCGAGCGATTGGTCGCGTGCCAGGACACGTTGTTCCTTCCGGTCATGGGGCAGCGCGGGTTCGATCCGATCATTCCCTACCAGTTCCGCGACGCGGCCGTGGGATCGGTGCTGGAAACCGCGCCGGCCGCCGTGGCGATAATGCGCCAGTTGGCCAAGCGGATCGTCGCGCAGGGCGGCTGCGCGATCGTCATCGACTATGGCTATGCCGGCCCGGCGCTGGGGGATACGTTGCAGGCGGTGCGCGGGCACGGCTTCGTCAACCCCTATGACGATCCGGGCGAGCAGGACCTGACCGCGCATGTCGATTTCGGGACGCTGATCGAGGCCGCGCGTGCCGAAGACGCGGTCGCCTTTGGCCCGGTCGATCAGGGTGCGTTGTTGAAGGCGCTGGGCATCGACGCCCGCACGCAGGCGCTGGCCGCCCGCAGTCCCGAGCGCGCCGACCAACTGCGCGCCGATCGCGACCGGCTGGTGGAGGAGGAACAGATGGGCACGCTGTTCAAGGCGATTGCGATCACCTCGCCCGGCTGGCCGGTGCCGGCGGGGTTCGCGGCATGACACCGACCCTGCGCGACGCGACGGTCGCCGATGCCGGACTGCTGGTGACGATCGGGACCGAGACGTTCACCGACACCTTCGGCCATCTCTATCATCCCGACGACCTTGCCGCCTTCCTCGCCAAGTTCACGGTGGCGGCATGGGAGGAGGAATTGTCCGACCCGCGCTTCCATGTCGTGCTGGCGATGGCGGGGGACGACGCGGTCGGCTATGCCAAGCTCGGTCCGCCGTCGCTGCCGTTCGAACCGACCGGAAAGCCGATCGAACTGCGCCAATTCTATCTGCGTAGGCAAGCGCAAGGCACCGGCCTCGCCGCGACGCTGATGGAGCATATGCTGGCCAAGGCGCGCGCGACCGGCGCCGACGAGCTGTTCCTGTCGGTGTTCATCGACAACCATCGCGCGCGGCGCTTCTACGAACGCTATGGGTTCGAACGGGTCGGTACCTACGCCTTCATGGTCGGCAACCACCGGGACGAGGATGACGTTATGCGGGTGGCGCTATGACGGTGGAAGTGTTGCGCAGCGCTGCGCTGGAGGGGGTGGCGCACGGTTTTCTCGGGCGGCGCGGCGGGGTGTCGACCGGAGTCGTCGCCGGCCTCAACACTGGCCTTGGATCGGGCGACGATCCCGCCGCCATCGCCGAGAACCGCGCGCGCGCCGTTCAGGCGGTGCTGCCGGGGGCGGCACTGTGCGGGCTGTACCAGATTCATTCGGCCTCGGTCGTGCGCGTCCTGACCGCCTTTCCCGATGGGGAACGGCCGCAGGGCGACGCGATGGTCACCGAACGGCCGAACATCCTGCTCGGCATCCTGACCGCCGATTGCGCGCCGGTGCTGCTCGCCGACCGCGAGGCGGGGGTGGTCGGCGCGGCCCATGCCGGGTGGAAGGGGGCGCTGGCCGGGGTGACCGATGCGACCATCGCCCAGATGGAAAAGCTCGGCGCCCGTGCCGACCGCATCGCCGCCGCGGTGGGGCCCTGCATCGCGCGCGCGAGCTATGAGGTCGATATGGGCTTCGTCGAACGCTTCTGCGCGACCGATCCCGAGAATGAACGCTTCTTCGCGGAGAACCGCCCGGGCCATGCCCGGTTCGACCTTGAGGCCTATGTCGTCCACCGGCTGGCGGCGGCGGGCGTGCGGCGGATCGAGGCGCTGGGGCAGGACACCTATGCGCAGGAGGACCGCTTCTTCAGCTTCCGCCGCGCGACGCATCGCGGCGAAGCGGATTATGGGCGGCAGCTGTCGGTAATTGGGATCGCAGCGTAGCGCCCTCGCCGTACCCCCGCGCAGGCGGGGGTCCAGAGCCCCGAGCGCAACCGTTGTCCTGCTTGGCCCTGGGCCCCCGCCTGCGCGGGGGTACGACGTGGTGGCTTGTGCCCCCCCACATCGTAATTTGGTTTCTGTCGTAACTATCGCTACCCTTCCCGAAAAAGGAGAGATTCGTGACCGACGAAACCGAAGCCGACCTGACCGGCGTTCCCCCGCGCCGCCGCCCCAAGCCCCCGGTCGACACCGTCGGCGGGCGCCGGTTGAAGCCTGCGACGCTGATGATGGGCCATGGCTATGATCCGGTACTGTCCGAAGGCTCGCTCAAACCGCCGATCTTCGCGACCTCGACCTATGTCTTTCCCAATGCGGCGGCAGGCAAGCGGCATTTCGAGGGCGTGACCGGCAAGCGTCCCGGCGGGGCGGAGGGCCTCGTCTATTCGCGCTTCAACGGCCCGAACCAGGAAATCCTCGAAGACCGCCTCGGCGTCTGGGAAGCGGCGGAGGATGCGCTGGTCTTTTCCAGTGGCATGTCGGCGATCGCGACCCTGTTCCTGTCGATGGTCCAGCCGGGCGATACGATCATCCATTCCGGGCCGCTCTATGCCGCGACCGAAACGCTGATCGGCCGCGTGCTGGGCCGCTTCGGGGTCGACTATCTCGACTTTCCGGCGGGCGCGACGCAGGACGAGATCGAGGCGGTGCTGCGCAAGGCCGAGGGCCGCGTGCCGCTGATCTATCTCGAAAGTCCGGCCAACCCGACCAACGCGCTGGTCGATATCGAAGCGGTCGCCGCCGCGCGTGACGCGGTGTTCGGCGACACGGTCGAAAAGCCGCCGATCGCGATCGACAACACGTTTCTGGGGCCGCTATGGCAACAACCGCTGCAGCACGGCGCCGACCTCGTCGTCTATTCGCTGACCAAATATGCCGGCGGACATAGCGATCTGGTCGCCGGCGGCGTGCTGGGATCGAAGGCGCACATCAACACCATCCGGTCGATGCGCAACACCATCGGCACGATCTGCGACCCGAACACGGCGTGGATGCTGCTGCGCTCGCTGGAGACGCTGGAGTTGCGCATGAGCCGCGCGGGCGAGAATGCGGCGAAGGTCTGCGCGTTCCTGAAGGACCATCCCAAGGTCGAGCGGGTCGGCTATCTCGGCTTCCTGAAGGACGATCGCCAGGCCGACATCTATCGTCGTCACTGCACCGGCGGCGGGTCGACCTTCTCGCTGTACCTGAAGGGCGGCGAGCGCGAGGCGTTCGCGTTCCTCGACGCGCTGACCATCGCCAAACTGGCGGTGAGCCTCGGCGGGACCGAGACGCTGGCGAGCCATCCGGCGGGGATGACGCACCTGTCGGTGCCCGACGCGCGCAAGGTGGCGCTGGGGATTACCGACAATCTGGTGCGCATCTCGATCGGGGTCGAGGATGCCGATGATCTGATCGCCGATTTCGAACAGGCGCTGGCGGCGATCTGACCAGAAGATCCTCCCCATATCATGGGGAGGGGGGCCAGCCGCAGGCTGGTGGAGGGGCGTTGCCCCAGGCGTAGCGCTCGCGGCTTTGCCCCTCCACCACTCGCTGACGCGAGCGGTCCCCCTCCCCGTGCCGGGGAGGATCTTATCCCCCGCCAATCCCCTCGATCACCTTCCCCGTACCGCCACAATTCTCGCACTCGCCATCGCGGATCGTGCCCGTGCCGCCACAGCGCGGACACACATCCTCGCCCGTCCCGGGCGTGCCCGGCGCCGCATCGTCACCCGGGTTCATCGGTTCGGCCATGATCTTCTCTCCCGTCAAACCGCAACAACGGTCGACAGCGCGGGGAAGGTCCGGCATGACGGCTCGCCTTATGGCCCCGCGTTTCGCCTTTACCGTCACCGCCACGTCCGGCCGCGCCCGCACCGGCACCATCGCCATGCAGCGCGGCGACATCCGCACGCCTGCCTTCATGCCGGTCGGCACCGCCGCCACCGTGAAGGCGATGAAGCCGCAGGACGTGCGTGCGTCGGGCGCCGACATCCTGCTCGGCAACACCTATCACCTGATGCTGCGCCCCAGCGCGGAGCGGGTCGCGCGGCTGGGGGGCTTGCACAAGTTCATGGGCTGGGACCGCCCGATCCTGACCGACAGCGGCGGCTATCAGGTGATGAGCCTGTCCGAACTGACCAAACGGTCGGAGGACGGGGTCGAGTTCAAGAGCCACTTGGACGGCACCCGTCACCTGATGAGTCCCGAACGCTCGATGGAAATCCAGCGGTTGCTCGGCTCCGACATCGTCATGGCGTTCGACGAACTGGTCCCGACCACCTCGACCCGCGAGGTGCAGGCCCGCGCGATGGAACGATCGATGCGCTGGGCACGCCGCAGCCGGGCCGGGTTCGATTCGGGTGAGGAGCATTCCTCGCGCGCCGCGTTGTTCGGCATCCAGCAGGGGGCGCTCGACGAAAAACTGCGGAAAAGCTCCGCCGACGCGCTGATCGATATCGGCTTCGACGGCTATGCGGTCGGCGGCCTTGCCGTGGGCGAAGGGCAGGAGGCGATGTTCGGCGTGCTCGACTATGCGCCGCAGCAGCTGCCGGTGGACAAGCCCCGCTATCTGATGGGCGTGGGCAAGCCCGACGACATCGTCGGCGCGGTCGAACGCGGCATCGACATGTTCGACTGCGTGCTGCCGACCCGCTCGGGCCGCACCGGACAGGCGTTCACCCGTTCAGGCCCGATCAACATCCGCAACGCCAAATTTGCCGAGGATCTGGGGCCGGTCGACCCCGACTGCGCCTGCCCGGTCTGTCACGGCCACAGCCGCGCCTATCTCCACCATCTCGTCCGCGCGGGCGAGATTCTGGGGGCGATGCTGATGACCGAGCATAATCTCTATTTCTACCAGGCGCTGATGGTCGACCTGCGCGCCGCGATCGCGAGCGACACGCTGGCCGCCTTTGCCGACGATTTCCGGGCACGCTACACCGCCCCCAAGCATTGAACCCCGACAAGAGGGAGAGGATCATGACCGACAAGACCGAACTGAACGAAGTGACCGCCGCCGCCAAGGAGGTGAAGCGCGTCGCCGACGCCGCCGCCGAAACCAAGCAGCCGTCGAAGGGGCAGGGCTGGCCGCTGGTGCCGATCGGCATCGGCATCGGATCGGCCGCACTGGCCGCCGCGTTGCTCTACGCGAATTCGGGGCGCAAGAAGGACTGATTTCTTCTCGTCATTCCCGCGAAGGCGGGAATCCATAACCGCTGACGGTTGCGCCTTTTCCGCGACGCTCGCGTGTATGGACTCCCGCCTGCGCGGGAGTGACGAAGCATTTCGGTTCGATCGCGACGTCGTAACCGGCGATACGTTGACACTCCGGGGCAATGCGGCCCACACCTGCCGCATCATCCGTCCGGAGAGTTGCCCCCATGCGTTTCGGCCTCGCGCTGCTGATCTCGACCGCCCTGCTTGCCCCGGCTCACGCGCAGCAGCGCCCCGCCCCGACGGCGCCCGCCGCCAGCCCGACCGTACCGCCGATCGCCTATACCGAACGCACGCTCGCCAACGGCCTGCGCGTCTATGCCATTCGCGACACGTCCAGCGCGAACGTGTCGGTGCAGGTGTGGTACGATGTCGGGTCGAAGGACGATCCCGCCGGCCGCTCGGGCTTTGCGCACATGTTCGAACATCTGATGTTCAAGGCGACGCGGAACCTGGTGCCCGAACAGCTCGACCGGCTGACCGAGGATGTCGGCGGGTACAACAACGCGTCGACCGCCGACGACTATACCAATTATTACGAGGTGGTGCCTGCCAACCACCTGCAGCGGCTGTTGTTCGCCGAGGCCGACCGGATGGCGACGCTGGTCGTCGATCCCAAGACCTTCGCGTCGGAACGCGAGGTGGTGAAGGAGGAACTGCGCAGCCGCATCCTCGCCCAACCCTATGGCAAGCTGTTCGGCCTCTATGCGCCGATGGTGTCGTATAGCCACCACCCCTATGCGCGGCCGGGCATCGGATCGATCGAGGATCTCGACGCGGCGACCATCGACGATATCCGCGCGTTTCACGCGACCTATTACCGGCCCGACAATGCCGTGCTGGTGGTCGCGGGCAATTTCGATCCCGCGCAGTTGAACCGCTGGGTCGACCAGTATTTCGGCACCATCGCCAAGCCCAACCGTCCGATCCCGCGGGTGAGCGTCGACGAACCGGTCCGCCAGCAGCCGGTGACGAAGACGGTCTATGAGGCGAACACCCCGCTGCCCGCGATACTCATCAGCTATCCGCTGCCGCCGGCCAATCATCCCGATCAGGCGGCGTTGAAGGTGCTCGACGCGATCCTGTCGGGCGGGGACAATTCGCGCCTGCACCAGAGCCTCGTCTATCGTGACCAGATCGCGCAGGATGTCGGCGTGCAACTCGATGCCAAGCAGGGACCGGGCACGCTGTCGCTCTACGCGATTCTTGCCGGCGGCAAATCGGTGGCCGAGGGCGAAGCGGCGCTGAAGCGCGAGGTCGCCAGCCTGATCGCGACGCCGCCGACGGCGGCCGAACTGGCCGAGGCCAAGAACGAGATCACCACCGCCGAACTGCTGTCGCGCGAGACGGCGGAAGGGAAAGCGTCGGCGCTGGCGCAGGGCGTGATCGTCGAGCGCGATCCGAAGGCCGCCGACAAGGCGCTGGCCGCGATCGGTCGCGTCACCGCCGCCGATGTCCAGCGCGTCGCGAAGACGTGGCTCCCCGCCAACCGCGCCGCGACGATCCGCTATCTGCCCGATACCGCCAAGCCGGCGGGGGCGAGCAGCGACACCATCGCCATCGCCAACAGCGTGGTCACCGCACCGCTCGCCGTGCCGCCGGGCATCGCGATCCATACCCCGGCACCCGAAGGCCAGCGCGTGCTGCCGCCCGCCCCGGCTGCGCCGGTACAGGTCGCGATTCCGGTGCCGGTCGAACGCCGCCTCCCCAACGGCATGCGCGTCGTGCTGGTCGAAAAGCGCGGGGTGCCGGTGGTGACCGCCGCCTTGGTCGCGGGCGGTGGCGCGGTCGCCGATCCCGCCGATCGTGCCGGCGTCGGCGAACTGACCGCCGGGCTGCTGACGCAGGGGACCAAGACCCGCTCGGCGACCGAGATCGCCCGCGCGGTCGAATCTTTGGGCGGCAGCATCGGCAGCGGTGCCGGATGGGATTCGCAGAACGTCACGCTGACCGTCGGGTCGGGACAGGTCGCGCCGGCGCTCGGCATCCTCGCCGATGTCGCGCGCAACCCGGCGTTCGCGCAGGACGAGATCGACCGGCTGCGCACCCGCACCATCGACGGGGTCAGCGTCGCGCTGACCGATCCGGGGCAGTTGTCGAGCCTCGTCGCCGACCGCGCGGTGTTCGGCGGCGCGCCCTATGGCCATCCCGCCAGCGGCACGCCGACCACGCTGAAGGCGATCACCCGCGCCGACATCACCAGCGCCTATGCCCGCGCATGGCAGCCCGAAAAGGCGACTCTGGTGCTGGTCGGCGACATCACCCCCGATGCCGGGATGGCGCTGGCGACGCAGCTGTTCGGCGACTGGCGCAGCCAGCCGAACGCAACGCCCGCGCCGGTGCCGCAGGTCGCCGCCCCCGCCCCCCGCGTCATCGTCGTCGACATGCCCGGTGCCGGACAGGCGGGCGTCGTCGTCGCGCGGCCGGGCATCGCGCGCAGCAACGCCGCCTATTTCCCCGCCGCCGTCGCCAACGCGACGCTGGGTGTCGGCTTCTCGTCGCGCCTGAACCAGGAAATCCGTATCAAGCGCGGCCTCGCCTACGGTGCCCGGTCGGAGCTGGATGCGCGGCGGAACGGGGGTGCGGTCGGCGCATCGACCCAGACCAAGAACCCGTCCGCGCCGGAGGTGGTCAAGATCATCACCGACGAGATGCGCCGCATGGGTGCCGAACCCGCGCCGGAAGCCGAACTGGCGACACGCAAGGCGGTGCTGACCGGCAATTTCGGCCGCACGATCGAACGGACTAGCGGCATCGCCGGTACGATCGTCACCTATGTGTCGGACGGAGTACCGCTGGCGCGCATCGCGACCTTCCTTCCCTCGATCGAGGCGGTCGGTCCGGCGGCGGTGCAGCAGGCGGCGGCCAAGGTCATGGACCCGAAGGCGGCGAGCATCGTCGTGGTCGGCGACGCGAAGCAGTTTCTCGAACCGCTCCGCGCCGCCTATCCGCAGCTGGTCGTGATCCCCGCCGCGTCGGTCGACCTCAGCCGCGCCGATCTGGGGGTGAAGTAGGAGTCGCACCGTCACCCCGGACTCGATCCGGGGTGACGGAACGTGAGCATTCTAGAGGCTGATCCATCCAACTTGAATCGGACGTCATCCCAGCGAAGGCTGGGATCTCTCGGTGACAGCACGCCACAGGAGCCGCTTGAGACCCCAGCCTGCGCTGGGGTGACGTTTTAATGCAGATGGATCACACTCTAGACCTCGGAATCTTGCGACTTTCGATACTTTTTCCGGCTAGGTCCTGCCCCATGGCGGCCCTTCCCCCCATCAACCGGCGCGTGCGCAGGATCGGCGGCGCGGCCCTGCTGCTCGTCGGTGGGGCGATCGCCGTGCGGGCGGGGATCGCGGCGCGTGAGCATCGCGATCCGTCCGCGCCACCACCGCCGGTGGCGACCGGCTATGAGGCCGACGATCATTTCCCCGGCGCGGCGCAACTGTTGCTCGACGCCCCGGTCCGCCGGGGGGAGACCGGCACGGCGCCCCTGCCCGCGCTTCCCGCCAACGCGGATGCCGGCGACCTCGGCGACGCATCGATCCGCCCGGCCCGCCCGTTCGTATTGCGTGGTAGCCAGCTCGACCGCGCCCGCGCGCTGCGATGCCTGACCACTGCCGTCTATTACGAAGCAGGCAACGAACCCGATGCCGGGCAGCGGGCGGTGGCGCAGGTCGTGCTGAACCGCGTGCGCCATCCCGCCTTTCCGGCGACCGTGTGCGGCGTGGTGTTCCAGGGGTCGAACCGGCCGGTATGCCAGTTCAGCTTTGCGTGCGACGGGGCGATGGCCCGGGTGCCGGCACCGTCGGTCTGGCTGCGCTCGCGCCGGGTCGCCGCGCGTGCGCTGTCGGGCGACGTCTTCGCGCCCGTCGGGCTGGCGACGCATTACCATACCTATGCCGTCACCCCGTCGTGGAACCGGGCGCTGGTGATGACCGGCGTGTTCGGCGCGCATTTCTTCCACCGGTGGAAGGGGTGGTGGGGCACCCCCGCGGCGTTCACCGACCGCTATATCGGCATGGAGCCGATGCCGGGGCCACTACGCCCCCTGCCCCCGCCGCCGACGCTGGAGGCGGTGCCGGTCCCGAACGTCCCGCTGGTCCCGCCGACGTTCGTCGCGCCGCCGACGCCGGTGGCCAGCGCGACACCCGTGGTGGAGCCGAAGGATACGCTGCCACCGGAATCGCAGGTCCTCGACCGGTGGAAGGATTCGGGCAAGCCGTTGCGGTAGGACCGGCCTTTCTCGCTCCCCCGTGACTTTCCCCCGCCGGCCCCCTACCTGAGCGGCAACCAACCGGAGTGTGCCCCATGTCGCTGACCGTCGCCGTCCAGATGGACCCCCTTGCCGGCATCAACATCGCGGGCGATTCGACCTTTGCGCTGATGCTGTCAGCGCAGGCGCGCGGCCACCGGCTGTTCCATTATGCGCCCGAAGACCTCAACCAGTCGGGCGACCGGGTATGGACGCAGGCCCGGCCGGTGACGGTGCAGCGGGTGGTGGGCGATCACTTCGCGTTCGGCGACGCCGTCAGCCTCGATCTGGGCGAACAGGCCGATGTCGTGCTGATGCGGCAGGATCCGCCGTTCGACCTCGGCTACATTACTGCGACGCACCTGCTGGAGCGGATCAGCGACCGGACTTTGGTGGTCAACGACCCGGCATCGGTGCGTAACGCGCCCGAAAAGCTGTTCGTGCTCGATTACCAGCGCTTCATGCCGCCGACGCTCATCACCCGGTCGGTGGACGAGGCACGCAAGTTCCTGAACGAGCATGGCTCGATCGTGGTCAAGCCGCTCCACGGCAATGGCGGTAAGGCGATCTTCAAGATCGATGCCGATGCGCAGAACCTGTCCTCGCTGATCGAGGTCTTCAACACCGCCTATCGCGAACCGCATATGGTCCAGGCGTTCCTGTCGGCGGTGGCGAAGGGCGACAAGCGCATCGTGCTGGTCGATGGCGAGGTCGCGGGTGCGGTCAACCGGCTGCCGGGTGCCGGCGAGATCCGCTCCAACCTCGCGGTCGGCGGCACGGCGGCCAAGACCGAGTTGACGGACAAGGAACGCGAAATCTGCGCCGCGCTCGGGCCCGAACTGAAGCGGCGCGGGCTGATCTTCGTCGGGATCGACGTGATCGGCGGCGAATGGCTGACCGAGATCAACGTGACGTCGCCTACCGGCATCGTCGCGATCGAGAAGTTCGACGGAACCGATGTTGCCGGCATGATCTGGGACGCGATCGAGGCGCGGGTGGCGGAGCGGTAACGACACCAACCAGCCACGCACGTCACCCCAGCGCAGGCTGGGGTCTCAAGCGGCTCTTGTCCCGCGCCATCACCGGGAGACCCCAGCCTGCGCTGGGGTGACGTGGTTGGCAGGATGGGGCAACCGGCACGCACGGCACGAAACCCCGACCCGGACGTTCGGAACCCCCATGACGACCTTCATCCTCGATGCGATCGCGCGCGGCGGCTATATCGGCATCTTCCTGCTGATGGCGCTGGAGAATGTGATCCCGCCGATCCCGTCGGAGGTCATCATGGGGCTGGGCGGCATGGCGGTCGCGCGCGGGGACATGGCGATGGTGCCGCTGCTGCTATGGGGCACCGCCGGCACGACCGCGGGCAATTATTTCTGGTACGCGATCGGGCGGCGCTTCGGCTATCTGGGGTTGAAGCCGTTCGTCGATCGCTGGGGCCGGTGGCTGACGGTCGAATGGGAGGATGTGGAAAAGCTGCACCGCTTCTTCCGCAAGCATGGCGGCAAGACGGTCTTCATCTTCCGCTTCATGCCGACGTTCCGCACGATGATCTCGCTACCCGCCGGCATGGCGTGCATGCCGCGCTGGCGCTTCTTCCTCGCAACCTTCACCGGCAGCATCGTGTGGAATGCGGTGCTGGCCTATGCCGGGCTGTGGCTGGGATCGAATTTCCAGCAGCTCGACCATTATGTCGGTCCCATCGCCATCGCGATGTCGGTCGCGATCGTGATCGGCTATGTCTACCGCGTCATCACGTGGAAGCCGCGCGCGCAGCGGTAATTCGTTCGCATCAGTACGTCACCCCAGCGCAGGCTGGGGTGACGTACTGATGGCTTATCGAAGCCGCAGCGCCTTCATCACATCGGTCCATGAGACGTACTTGAAATTCTGCGTCTCCGGCGCGTTGTCGCCGTCCTGTGCGACCATCAGCCCCTTGGGGAATTTCGGCCCGAAATCGCCGAGGATCAGATCGATCCCGTCGGTTTCGCTGGTCCCGTCGATCGCCCCGCCGCCGATGCGGAAGCGCCCGGCATAGGTGACGTCCGGCAGACGGTAGAGCGTATAGGCATTGTCGCCCTGGCTGCTGACCACCAGATAGCCGCCGGTCCGGCCGGCCGGGGCCAGTGCCAGCCCTTCGGCATCGGCGACCAGGGTGGCAGCGTCGACCCTGGCGATCGCGGTGCCGTCGACCGGAGCGGCGGGATCGGCGGCGAAGCGCCACAGCCCGACATCCTCTTCGGCGACATACAGCAGGCCGGTCCGGTCATCGACCACGCAGCCTTCCGCCTGCGTCCCGACCTTCATCGACCGTACCGTGCGCGCTACCGGCGTCGCGCCGGCCAGATCGATCGACACCTGATCGATCCGCCCGTCCTTCATGACGACGAAGCCGAACAGCGCCTTGTCGGCCTTGCGGGTCCACAGGCACATGCCATAGGCTTCACCCGTTCCGACCGGATAGCGCCCCAGCGGCACCAGCTTCTTCGCCACCGTGTCGAGCGTGAACAGCGCGACATGCGCCTGCGTCTCGTCCGCCCGGTCGCTTGCCGCCGCGATCACCCGGCCGTCGATCTCGCGCAGGTCGACATTGTTGAGCCGCGCGGCGGGCGTGAAGCTCAGCCGCCTGCCCGACAGGTCGTACACATGGATGCCGGCCTTCTTGTCGGTGCCGATCACCAGGCTGGCCGCCGGATTGCGCCGGTTACGCCAGATGGAAGGATCGTCGGCGGCATCGGCGGCGGTATCGACCGGATCGGTCTCCGCGGCCGCCGGCACGACCGGTACGGCAGCGGTGGTCGCTGCCGGCGGGGGCGTCACCGCACACCCGCCGAGCAACGCTGCAACCAGAGCCAAACGCCGCATCAGAAGTTCACCCGCACGCCCGCCTGATAGCGGCGGCCGAACGATTCCCGCTCGATCGTGTAGCGCGTCTCACGGACATAGCGGCGACCCGGACCGTTCAGCAGGTTGCTGAAATTGCCGAACAGTTCGACGTTGCGATTGACCGCATAGCGCAGCGACGCGTCGAGTTCGTCGTCCTTCGCCCAATAGAAGTCGCCGCCATCGGCCGTGCTGCCCAGATCGTCGAGCCAGCGCGAACGGTTCTGATACTGGACCCGCGCCGAGAAGCCGTATTTCTCGTAATAGGCGCCGATATTGTACACAGCGTCCGACGCGCCGGGCAGCTGTACCCGGCCGCCGTCCGGCGTTTCGGCACGGCTGCGGTTGAGCGTCGCGTTCAGCTGCACGCCGAACCCGCCCATCCAGTCGGGCAGGCCGAGATCGGCGACGAACGGGTCGAGCTGCTGCTGGATCGCGCCTTCGATGCCGATGATCGACCCGGTCCCGCCATTGGCGATCGCCGAATAGAGATATTGCGACCGGTCGACCCCGTTCGCGTTCAGCACGTCGCTGTTGAAGGTGCGGGTCGTGTCGAACAGCACGTCGCGCAGCCGCTTGTAATAGGCACCGAACGACAGGAAGCCGGCGGGTGCCACATAATATTCGACATAGGCGTCGACGCCCATCGCCTTTTCGGGCTTCGCGTCGGGATTGCCGCCCGAGATCGTCAGGTTCGCATCGTTGAACGACAGGTTGGGGGCCAGCTGATCGTAATCCGGCCGCGCCGCGCCGGTGTTGAACGACAGCCGCGCCTTCATCCGGTCGTTGACGTCGTAGTTCAGGTGCAGGCTGGGATAGACCAACGTGATGTCGCGATCGATGGTCAGCGGCGTGGCGGCGTTGCCGTTGACGAACGCCGACGAGCGGTTGCGGATATGTTCGACCCGCGCCCCGCCGATGACATTGCCCCAGCCGGTCGTGACCGTCGCCATCGCATAGGCCGAATAGATGCGCTCGTTGACGTCATAGAGGTTGGCGAACTGATCGCGATAGGTTCCGATCGTCTTCGCGCGGTCGACCAGATCGAGGATCTGGCCCTTGCCGAAATATTGGAAGGTATAGCCGAGCGGGATTTCGCCCTGGAACCCGCCGGGGATCGCGATCTGGCCGTAATTGGTCGGGATGCCGGCGGCGGTGAACTGCGCCGCGCTGTTGAGTTCGAGCAGCCGTTCGTCGACCGACTTGGTCCGGTCGTCGAAGCGGACACCGACCGCGAAGGTCGTCCGTTCGCCCAGCAGCCCGTCGACGTCATGGCTGAGGTCGAGCCGCGCGGTATAGGCGTCGGTGGTGTCGGCGGCGATCAGCGAGCGCAGGCGGGCAAGCGAGCGCGGGAAATCCTCGATCGCGGTCACCCGGTCGCCGCGGGCGAAGGTGCCGTTGGCGTTGCGGATCGTGCGATAGAGCTGCACGCGCGCCAGTTGCGGATCGGTCAGGTCATAGGCGACGGTCAGCCGGTTGGCGGCATTGGCGCCGTTGGTGCCGAAGGACGGGCTGTCATAGTTCAGCTGCGCCGGCTGCGTCCGGTCGTCGATCGACCGGGTATAGTTGGCCCGCCACGACACGCGCCACGTGTCGAGATCATGGTCGCCGCCCAGCGTGTTGGTGAACACCGACTGCTTGTAGGCGCGCACGGTGAAGTTGGAATTCAGGTCGATGCCATAGACGGTGCCGCGCAGCGGGGTGTTCCCGGTGCAGATATCGGCATAGCCGGTGGTGCCGGCCGGCGGCGTCGCGTTGACGGTGCACGCGGCGGTGCCGATCGGCACGCGCGACTGCTGATCGTCGAGGTCGAAGATATAGTTGTTGCGCTGTTCGTCGTCCTGGAACGCCGAATAGATCGTCTCGGCATAGATGCGGTGGCCAGGCGCGGGCTTCCAGTCGAGCCGGGTCGACAGCGCATAATTCTTGCGGACGAGGCGGTAGAGCTTGTTCTCGGTCTCGCGGGCCCAGATGCGGTCGGCGGCGCCGGGACGGCGGTCCTGCTCGACCGTTTCCCAATCGGTTTCAAAATTGTCGGTCACCATGCCGCGCCGATACAGGCTGGCCGAGGACGACACGGCGAATTCGCCGATGCCGGTGTCGAACCGGTCGGACACGACCAGCGACCCTTCGAACTCGCGCCGGTCGCCCAGCTCGACCAGACCATAGCCGGCCTTGCCCGCGACATGAAAACCGTCCTGATCGAACCCCGAACGGGTGATAATGTCGATATTGCCCGAAATCGTCTCGCCGACCATGTCCGGGGTCACCGCCTTGCGCACGATGATTTGCTTGGCGATCGCCGAGGGAATCGAATCGAAGCGGGCGGCGCGGCCTTCGGGGCTGACGACGTTGACGCCGTCGAACGACAGCGTGGTCCATTTCTTGGGAGCGCCGCGCAGGTTGACGTAGCGCGCTTGGCCCTGGTCACGCTCGACGGCGACGCCGGGCAGGCGGCTGATCGCCTGGGCGATATTCTGGTCGGGCAGGCGACCGACCGCGTCGGAGGCGATGACCGACACGAGCGCCGGGCTGTTGCGCTGGATTTCCAGCGCGGCGGCTTCGGATTCGGCGATCGGGCGGCTGCCGCGTACGACGATCTCCTGGCCCTCGTCATCGGCGGGGCTCGGATCGACCGCTACCGGCACCTCTTCGGTCGGCCCGGCGAGCGCCGCTGTCGGCAGGAACGCCGCACCGCTCAGCAGTGCACGCATGAAAAGGCCCTGCGAGGACCGCGCAAAATCAGCAACCATGTGTTCTTGTTCCCCTGGAAGCGCCCCAGCTTCCCTCCGGGCCGAGCCCCTGCCGCGCCCGCATGGCAGACCGGTTACGCGGCCATGACCGAACGATGACGCCACCCCTCGCGACCAGCAGTGTGGCTCTGGTGCAACAAGTTATGCAATCCTTTGCAATAGCTATGAACCAGAACGTTGCAATCGTTTGCAATGCCGATTATTTGCGATTCGTGAACCGGTAATCGCCGGACCATTTCCCAAGGAGGGGACCATGAAGGCGTTCCATATTCTGCTCGCGTCGACCGCCCTTGCGCTGCCGCTGCCCGTGCTGGCGCAGACCGCCGATGTGCCCGCGACCGATACCGCCCAGCCCGCCGACGATACCGCCCCCGCCGATGATGCCGACATCATCGTCACTGGCGTCGCGCGCGGCCAGAACCGGCTCGACAGCTCGGTCTCGGTCAGCTCGCTGGGCCAGGAAGCGCTCCAGACAAACGCACCGCGCTCGGTCGCCGAACTGTTCCGCAACATCCCCGGCGTCCGTTCGGAAAGCTCGGGCGGCGAAGGCAATGCCAATATCGCGGTGCGCGGCCTGCCGGTCGCCTCGGGCGGGTCGAAGTTCCTGCAGCTGCAGGAAGACGGCCTCCCCATCCTCGAATATGGCGACATCACCTTCGGCAATGCCGACATCTTCCTGCGCGCCGACCTGAACGTCGCCCGGGTCGAGGCCATTCGCGGCGGCTCCGCCTCGACCTTCGCGTCGAACTCGCCCGGCGGCGTGATCAACATGATCTCCGACACCGGCGAGCGCGAAGGCGGCGTGATCCAGGGGGCGACCGGCATCGACTATCGCGATTTCCGCACCGACTTTTCGTACAGCAAGCACCTGTCCGACACGCTGCGCGTCCATGTCGGCGGCTTCTACCGCTTCGGCGAAGGGCCGCGCGAGGCGGGCTATGACGCCAATCGCGGCGGGCAGATCAAGCTGAACGTCACCAAGGAATTCACCGGCGGCTATGTCCGGCTGTACGGCAAATATCTCGACGACCGCGCCATCGCCTATCTTCCCAACCCGATCCGGGTCAGTGGCACCAATGACGATCCGAAATACAGCGAGATCGCCGGCTTCTCGATCAACCGCGACACGCTGCATTCGCCCAACATCACCCGCAACCTGACGCTGGACGGCAACAACAACCCCGTCGTCAACGACATCCGCGATGGCCAGCATCCGCTGGTCAAGGCGGTCGGCTTCGAAACCCAGTTCCAGCTGGCCGCGGGGTGGAACGTCACCAACCGCTTCCGCTATTCGGACATTTCCGGCCGCTTCATCTCGAACTTCCCGGCGAATGTGGATTCGGCGGCGACCATCGCCACCGCGCTGGCCGGTGCCGGCTCGACGCTCAGCTATGCCACCGGCCCCAATGCCGGCCGCGTGATCGCCAATCCGGCGACGCTCAACGGCAACGGCCTGCTCGCGCAGATCGTGGTGTTCGACACCAAGCTCAACAGCCTCGACAACATCACCAACGATTTCCGCCTGAGCCACGACATTGCGCTGGGTGGCGGGACGCTCGGCCTCACCGCCGGCTTCTACAAGTCGCGCCAGACGATCGACACCGACTGGCTGTGGACGTCGTTGCTGTCCGACGTGGTCGGCGGGGGCAATGCTGCGCTGGTCAACGTCCGCAACGCGGTCGGCACCTCGATCACGCAGAACGGCGTGTTCGGCTATGCCGCCAGCTATTTCGGCGGATGCTGCCGTCGCAGCTACGACCTGAACTACGACACCAACGCCCCCTTCGCCTCGCTCAACTGGTCGGGCGGCGCGCTGACGCTCGACGGGTCGGTCCGCTATGACTTCGGATCGGCCAAGGGCACCGTGGCCGGCGCCGATCTGGGCGGCGGGCGCGTCGGCATCACCACCCGCGACATCAACCGCGACGGCGTGATCGCGGACGCCGAACGCCGCGTCGCGATCATCCCGCTGGGCAGCCCGGCGCCGGTCGATTACGACTTCAACTACTGGTCCTATTCGCTCGGCGCCAACTATCGCCTCAGCCCCGACCTCGCGCTGTTCGGCCGCTACAGCCGTGGCGGGCGCGCCAATGCCGACCGCCTCCTGTTCGGACCCGCCGTCAGCACCACCACCGGCGGCCTGCTCAACGCCGACGCGGCGGTCGATATCGTCCGCCAGGCCGAGGCCGGCATGAAGTACCGCGCGAACGGCATTGCCTTCTACGCCACCGGCTTCTGGGCACGGACCGAGGAGCAGAATTTCGAGGCGACGACCCAGCGCTTCTTCGACCGCAACTACCGTGCCTATGGCATCGAGCTGGAGGGCAGCATCAAGCGCGGTCCGTTCAGCCTGAATGCCGGCGGCACGTGGACCGATGCGAAGATCGTCAGCGACGCGGTCAACCCCGGCACGGTCGGCAACCGCCCGCGCCGCCAGGCGGAGTTCGTCTTCTCGGCCACGCCGCAGATCGACGTCGACCGGTTCACGCTCGGTGCCAACGTCATCGGCACCACGTCGAGCTATGCGCAGGACAGCAACCAGCTGAAGCTGCCGGGCTATACGCAGGTCAACGCCTTCGTGCAGTTCCGCCCGGCGGAGCAGGTCCAGTTCTCGGTCAACGCGAACAACCTGTTCGACACGATCGGCCTGACCGAAGCGGAAGAAGGCGCGATCCCGGCCAACGGCATCGTCCGCGCCCGTTCGATCAACGGCCGCACCATCTCGGCGACCGCGCGCTTCAGCTTCTGACCTCCCTGAAACTGACGCCGGTGCCGAGATCCGTGGCACCGGCGTTTTTTTGTGTTTCAACGCTATCGTCACCCCGGCCTTGAGCCGGGGTCCCGCTTCTTCTTCTAGCGTGGGAAAGAAGCGGAACCCCGGATCAAGTCCGGGGTGACGAGTGGACTGGCTTAAAACCGCGCCCCTAGCTCCACGCCATAGAAACGCGGCTCGCCCCGGATATAGGTCGGCACACCGAAGCCGCCGCCGGTATTGCCCGCGTCGATCAGGTAGCGCTCGTTCGTCAGGTTGCGCGCAAAGCCGCCAATGGTGAACCGCTCGCCCAGCTCCACGCCGGCGCGCAGGTTGAACAGCGTGTAGCCCGGCGTCGAGATGGCCTCGCGGTTCGGCAGTTCGAAGAACACCTTCGACCGGTAGGTCATGTTCGGCACGGCATAGAAGGTCGCCGACCCGATCGGCACCCGCAGGTTCGCCCCGGCCGAAGCGGTCATGTCCGGCTGCAAGCGGAAGCGATTGCCCGCGAACACGCCGTTGGTGGCATCGTCGCCGATCCCGCCATCGAGATAGGCGAAGGTGCCGAACAGCGACAGCATCTGCCCAAGGCGCAGATTGCCCTCCAGCTCGACGCCCAGATTGTCCGCCTTGCCCGCAGAGCGCGTCGTGGTCACGCCGTTCTCGGTCACCGACACCTGGAACCCGTCATAGCGCTGGTAGAACACCGACGCCGCACCGCTGAACGGTCCGACGCGGCCCTTGATGCCGCCTTCGTAGTTCCACACCAGTTCCTCGGGCACGATCTGGAGCGCGGGGATCACGCCCGCCGTCGCGCTGCTGCCGGTGCGCGCCGCGGCCAGCTGTACTACCGGCGAGCGGCGGCCCTTGCTGACGGTGGCGTAGAGGTTGACCGCATCGGACAGGCGGAACAGCGCGTTGAAGCGCGGCAGCACGGCGGCGAAGCTGCGCTCCGCCTCGAACTTCGCGCCGTTCGTATTGGCGGTGCCGAGCAGGCTGGTGAACACCCCGGCGCCTGCCAGCAGCCGCGAGAAGGGTTGGACCGAGCTATAGCCCGACTGCCGATCCTCGATCAGCACCCGCGCGCCGGCGGTCAGTTCGAGCGCAGGGACCGGAATCCAGGTCGCATCGGCGAACATCGAATAGGTGTCGTTATTGCCGAAATTGGTGAACTCCGCCGCATAGGGCAGTTCGGTCAGGCTCCCACGCGACAGCACCGCCGTCGCCCGCGCGCCGGGCACCGTGCCATTGGCCGCGACGCAATTTGGACCGGTCGGGATGCCGGCTTGGTTCAGGATAGCCCGAATCGGCGCATAGCCGGCGGTCACCGAACAGGCGAGATAGGTGCCTTCCTCGGTCGAGAACGGCACGCGCTGATAGCCGTTTTCGAAGAAGGCGTTCCACCCGAACGACGCCCGTGCCTTCTCACCGGTGAAGTTGAAGCGGCCTTCATGGCTCCACTGGTCGCCCTTCGCATCCTCGGCGAATTCCAGATACCAGGCCGGGCCGCCATCGGCGTCGAACGTCTCGAGGCTGTTGAACCGGCGATAGCCGTTGACCGTGGTGAAGGTGACGCCGCGCCCCAGATCGACCGACACGGTCAGGTTGGCGTCATACACGTCGCGGTCGAGGCCGAGCTTGCGCTTGCCTAGTACCTCCAACGAATAGGGCGACCCCGACAGTTCGGCAGTTCCGTAATCGCCGGTCTGCCCGCCGGTGGGCGCGAAGGCGCGGCTCTTGAACGCGGTGCCCGGATTGCGCTGGCCGTCATAGGTCAGCACGAGGTCGGCGGTGACCGCATCGCTCGGCGTCCAGCGCAGCGATCCGCGCACCCCGCGCTGATCCTGCCCGTTCAGGTCGTCCTGATCGACGCGCCCCTGATTCTGGTTGGGCACGTTCGCATCGCCCGCGATGTTGCGGACATAGCCGTCGCGATATTTGTACGCGAAGGCAACGCGCGCGGCGAGCGTGTCATTGCCGGCATTGACCATGCCCGACACCTGCGTCCGGTTGAAATTGCCATAGGAGGCGGCAAGGTCGGCGGCGAAGCCGGACTTGGGTTTCGCCGACAGGATCGACACCGCACCGACCGCGGCCGCCGTGCCGAACAATGTCGCCTGCGGCCCCTTCACCGCCTCGATCCGCTCGAGGTCGAACAGGTCCTGATACGCCCCGCGCGACCGGCTGATGTCGACGCCGTTATAATAGAAGGTGACCCGCGCGCCCTGCTGCGCCGATCCCGAATCCGACGTGATCCCGCGAATGACGAAACCCGGATTGTTCGCGCTCTGCTCCTGCACGACCAGCCCCGGAATATATTGCGCGACATCGGCCAGCGTCGACACGCCGAGGTCCGCCATCTTCTGCCCCGTCACTGCCGTCACGGTCACCGGCACGTCCTCGATCCGCTGCTCGACCTTCTGCGCGGTGACGACGATCTCGTCCGCATCATCCCCCTGCGGCTGGACATTGGCCTGGGCGAAGGCGGTGGTCGAACAACCGATCGCGAGCAGGGCGACGGTCGAACGCAGACACGATTTCATGCAATATCCCCTTATTGACGGCGCGCCTCTAGGGGGGCGGCATGACAGGTCGATGACGTCACGGACCTGTCGCATAGGCTGCATAGGAAGCCGGCCATATCGTTTCGACAAAGGCCCTGCCCCATGACCCTGAACCGCCGCGACGCCCTCCGCCTGATGGGCAGCAGCGCCGCGCTGACCCTGCCGAGCATCGCCCATGCCGCCGCGTCCGCGACGTTCGTGCATGGCGTCGCCAGCGGCGATCCGGCGGCGGACGGTGCGATCCTGTGGACCCGCGCGACGCCGGCGGCGGCGGATAGCGGCGACATCGCACTCGACTGGCATGTCGCCGCGAGCAGCGACGGTCCGGCGCTTACCTCCGGCCGCACGACCGCGCGGGCGGCGCGCGACTTCACTGCCAAGGTGCAGGCGACCGGCCTGAAACCCGGCACCGACTATTGGTACTGGTTCACCGCGCCCGACGGCGCCGCCTCGCCCAAGGGCCGCTTCCGCACCCTGCCGCGCGGCGCCACGCCGCAGATCGCGCTCGCGGTGGTGTCGTGCCAGCTCTATCCCGGCGGATATTGGCACGCCTATACCGCGATCGCCGCCGAACCGCGCGTCGACGCGGTGCTGCATCTGGGCGATTACATCTATGAATATGGCGCGGAGGGCTATGGTGCCGACATCGGCCGCAAGCTCGACCGGCTGCCCGAACCGGCCCATGAGATCGTGACGCTCGCCGACTACCGCACCCGTCACGCGCAGGTGAAGCGCGACCCGGCGATGCAGGCGGCGCACGCCCGCGCCGCCTTCATCTGCGTGTGGGACGATCACGAAAGCGCCAACGACGCCTGGGTCGGCGGCGCGGAGAACCATACCCCCTCTACCGAAGGCGACTGGGCGGCGCGCAAGGCGGCGGCGATGCAGGCCTATTTCGAATGGATGCCGATTCGCGATCCCAAGCCCGGCCAGCCCTGGGCCGCGATCAACCGCAGCTTCGATTTCGGCGACCTGACGACCCTCGTCATGGTCGAAACCCGCCTGCTCGCCCGCTCGGAACAGGCCGCGCCCAAGGGCGCCGGCATCGAACCCGAAGATTATGCCGCGATGATGGCGGTCCGCGCCCGCCCGGATCGCGAACTGCTGGGACGCGGCCAACAGGATTGGGTCGAACGCGAACTGGCCCGCTCGGTGCGGGACAAGCGCCCGTGGCAGCTGCTCGGCAACCAAGTGGTGATGGCCAAGGTGCCCGGTCCCGACCTCATCAAGGAGCTGGGGGCGGAGGGCTATGCCGCGATGCTCAACCGCCTGCCCGCCGCCTATGCCCCGCGCATCGCCGCCGCGCAGCGCAGCTATCGCGCCGGCCTGCCGTTCAATTTCGACAGCTGGGACGGCTATCCCCCGGCCCGCGAACGGCTCTACGCCGCGTTCCGCCGCGCGAAGTCGCGGCCGATCGTCCTGTCGGGCGACAGCCATGCCGGCTGGGCCAACGACCTGCACGACGATAGCGGACGGCTGGTCGCCAACGAATTCGGCGCGACCGCGATTTCCAGCCCGTCCTATGGCTCGCTGCTGCCGGGCCTCGGCAAGGTGATCGAAAAGGGGGCGCCGGAGGTCCGCTACTGCGATCAGGACCGCAAGGGCTATCTGCTGCTCACTCTGACGCCGACCCATGCCGACGCGCAGTTCCGTACCGTGTCGAGCGTCACGACGCCGGAATTCGTGACGGAGACGACGGCAAGGTGGCGGGTGGCAGCGGGGAAGCCCGCGCCGATGGTGGCGGTGTAGCGCCGACCCAGCCAAGCCACCGTACCCCCGCGCAGGCGGGGGTTCAGGGCCACAGACGCAAACGTTCGCGGCTCTGGATCCCCGCCTGCGCGGGGATACGGCAGGTGGCCCGCGTTGCACCCGCCCCGCGCCACCCTACATCAGGCGAAGTGCGCGACCTCCCCGCCCCCCTTGCCGACTGGTTCGCCGCACGCGGCTGGTCCCCGCGCCGCCACCAGCGCGACATGCTCGACGTCGCCCGCGCCGGCCGCCACGCGCTGCTCGTCGCCGCGACCGGTGCCGGCAAGACGCTCGCCGGCTTCTTGCCGACGCTCACCGACCTGATCGAGCGCCCGAGCGAAGGCCTCCACACCCTCTACATCTCGCCGCTGAAGGCGCTGGCGGTCGACGTGCAGCGCAACCTGCTGACCCCGATCGCCGAGATGGACCTCCCCATCCGCGTCGAGACGCGCACCGGCGATACCCCGTCCGACCGCAAGGCGCGCCAGCGCAGCAAACCGCCACATATCCTGCTGACCACGCCCGAATCGCTCAGCCTGTTGCTGTCCTATCCCGATGCCGACCGATTGTTCGCGTCGCTGCGCACGATCGTCATCGACGAAGTGCATGCCTTCGCCACCGACAAGCGCGGCGACCTGCTGGCGCTGTGCCTCACCCGCCTGCAACGCCATGCTCCGACCCTGCGTCGCGTCGCGCTGTCGGCGACGGTCGCTGACCCGGACGGCTATCGCGCATGGCTTGCCCCCCATGGCGATATCGATGCGGTGACGCTGGTGCAGGGGGAGCCGGGCGCCGACCCTGACATTCGCATCCTGTTGCCGCAGGACCGCATCCCCTGGTCGGGCCATTCCGGCCGCTATGCTGCGCAACAGGTGATGCGCGAAATCGAGCGCCACCGTACCACCATCGTCTTCTGCAACACCCGCAGCCTCGCCGAACTGATCTTCCAGGATTTGTGGCTGGCGAACGACGCGCAGCTGCCGATCGGCGTCCATCACGGCAGCCTCGACCGCGAGGCGCGACGCAAGGTCGAGGCGGCGATGGCCGACGGCCGCCTGCGCGCGCTGGTCGCCACCGCCAGCCTCGACCTCGGCGTCGACTGGGGCGATGTCGATTGCGTGATCCAGATGGGCGCGCCCAAGGGGTCGTCGCGCCTGCTCCAGCGCATCGGCCGCGCCAACCACCGGCTCGACGAGGTGTCGAAGGCGCTGCTGGTGCCCGGCAACCGCTTCGAATTTCTGGAGGCGCAGGCGGCACTGGATGCAGTCGAGGCCGGCGAACTTGACCACGAAATCTTCCGCCCCGGCGCGTTGGACGTCCTCGCCCAGCATCTGATGGGCTGCGCCTGCGCCGAACCCTTCGCCGCCGCCGACATGCTGGCGGAGGTGCAGGGCGCGCTCCCCTATTCGGCGCTCGACGCCGACACGTTCGACCGCGTGCTGCACTATATCGCCGAGGGCGGCTATGCGCTCAAAGCCTATGACCGGTTCAAACGGCTGCGGCTGGGCAGCGACGGGCTATGGACCGTCACCAAGCCCGCCTTCATCGCGCAGCATCGCCTCAACGCTGGGATCATCGTCGACGCCCCGACGCTCGACGTGCGGTTCAAGAACGGCCGGCGGCTCGGCACGGTCGAGGAATATTTCGCCTCCACCCTGTCGCCGGGCGACACCTTCTTCTTCGCCGGCATGAGCCTGGAAGTGGAGAAGATCGAGCTGACCGACCTCGTCGTCCGCGCCAGCAGCAAGCCCGCGCGCATCCCCAAATATGGCGGCACGCGCATGGCGCTGTCGACCAACCTCGCCGACCGCGTGCGCGGCTTCCTCGCCGATCCATCGGAATGGTCGCGCTTTCCGGACGATGTGCGCGAATGGCTGGAAATCCAGTCGCGCCGCTCGGTCCTGCCGCGTCCGGGCGAATTGCTGGTCGAAACCTTCCCGCATGACGGGCGGCACTATATGGTCGCCTACAGCTTCGAAGGATGGAATGCGCACCAGTCGCTCGGCATGCTGATCACCCGGCGGATGGAGGCGATGGGGCTGAACCCGATCGGTTTCGTCTCGAACGACTATGCGCTGGCCTGCTATTGCCTCGAACCGATCACCGACCCCGCCGCGCTGTTTTCGCCCGACATTCTCGAACATGAATTCGTCGACTGGGTACAGGGGTCGGCGCTGCTCAAACGCGCGTTCCGCGAGGTCGCGGTGATCGGTGGCCTCGTCGAGCGCCAGCATCCGGGCAAGCGCAAGACCGGCAAGCAGGTCACCTTCTCGACCGACCTGATCTACGACGTGTTGCGCAAATACGAACCCGGCCACCTGCTGCTGCAGGCAGCATGGGAGGACGCCCGCGCACGGATGACCGATGTCGGGCGGCTGGCCAAACTGCTGGAGACGGCACAGGCGCGCATTCGGCATGTGACGCTCGACCGGGTCAGCCCGCTTGCCGTTCCGGTGCTGGTGCTGATCGGGCGCGAGCGCGTGACGCAGGGATCGGCCGACGACGCGCTGCTCGTCGAGGCGGAGGCGCTGGCGGCGGAGGCGATGGCGCTGGATTAGTGGTTCCTGGTTCGCAGTTACCTCTGCCCCAGCGTCCTGTCCGCCCCTGACACTTACCCGCCCGTTTGCTTCGAGCGCAGGTTCGAGCCTGTCGAGAACCGAAGTCGAGAAGGGGTTGCCCCGAACACAGGGTTCTCGACGGACGCTTCTCGACAAGCTCGAAGCTGCTCGAACCGAGCGGATTGGGGGCCAGGATAGCAACCCTCACCCCCGCCGTACGCCGGCGAAGGCCGGGGTCCAGTTGGGATACGTCCGCGACTCCATCGCTACCGCACCGAAGCTGGACCCCGGCCTCCGCCGGGGTACGGCTTCCCTGTGGATAACGCCCGTCCACCAAAAGACCGTATCCCCGCGCAGGCGGGGATCCAGGGTTACGAAGCGCAACGTCCTTGGCTCTGGATCCCCGCCTGCGCGGGGATACGCTCAAGGAGAACGGGCATAACCCCGCCTGTCAAACGTCCAGATTCGCCACGTTCAGCGCATTCTCCTGAATGAAATCCCGCCGCGGCTCGACGACATCGCCCATCAACCGCGTAAAGATCTCGTCCGCCACGTCCGCCTGGTCGATCGCGACGCGCAGCATCGACCGGTTGGCCGGATCGAGCGTGGTTTCCCACAGCTGTTCGGCGTTCATCTCGCCCAGCCCCTTGTAACGCTGGATCGACAGGCCCTTGCGCCCGGCCGCCAGGATCGCGTCGAGCAACTGGCTCGGCCGCGCGACCAGCGTCTCGCCCTTCGCGGCAACGGCAGGCGCCTCTTCCTCACCTTCGGCAGCCGCTTCGCCGGCACTGCGCGCACTGACCAGCTTCGACACGCCGGCATAGCTCGCCGCTTCCTCCGCCGCCAACGCATGGAGCTTGCGCCCCTCGGCCGACAGCAGGAACGCCGGTTCGATATTGTGGGTGTCGGTGACGCCACGCCAGCGGCGCTGGAACTGCAGCCCGCCATCCTCGGTCACCCGCGCGGTCCATTGCGCCTCGCCATCGGTGCGGCCGATGCGCGACACCGCGTCCTGCAACCGCGTATCGCGATCCGCCTGCCCGATCGCCGGATCCAGCACGCCGGCCAGCGCCAGCACCTCGACGATGCCCATGTCGTAGCGGCGCGGGACATAGCGCATCAGCGTCCGCATCCGCCGCGCATGGCCCAGCAGCGCCTTCAGGTCGTCGCCGCTGCGCGCACCGGCCGGGCTTTCCAGCACATGCGCGCTGACCCCGGCCTCGACCAGATATTCGTCGAGCGCGTTGTCGTCCTTGAGGTACACTTCCGACCGGCCCTTCGTCGCCTTATACAGCGGCGGCTGGGCGATATAGAGGTGCCCCGCCTCGATGATCTCGGGCATCTGGCGATAGAAGAAGGTCAGCAGCAGCGTACGGATATGCGCGCCGTCGACGTCGGCGTCGGTCATGATGACGATCTTGTGGTAGCGCAGCTTGGCGATGTTGAAATCGTCGCGGATGCCGGTGCCCAGCGCGGTGATGATCGTCCCGATCTCGCGGCTGGCGAGCATCCGGTCGAACCGCGCACGCTCGACGTTCAGAATTTTTCCGCGCAGCGGCAGGATCGCCTGAAAATGGCGGTCGCGCCCCTGCTTGGCCGAACCACCGGCCGAGTCACCCTCGACGAAGAACAGTTCGGACTTGGCGGGATCGCGTTCCTGGCAATCGGCCAGCTTGCCGGGCAGCGACGCGATGTCCATCGCGCCCTTGCGGCGGGTCAGCTCGCGCGCCTTCTTCGCGGCCTCGCGCGCGGCGGCGGCGTCGATCACCTTCTGGATGATCGCCTTCGCATTGCCCGGATTTTCCTCCAGATAATCTGCCAGCTTGTCGGCCATCAGCGCTTCCAGCGGCTGACGGACCTCCGACGACACCAGCTTGTCCTTGGTCTGCGACGAGAATTTCGGATCGGGCAGCTTGACCGACACGATCGCGGTCAACCCTTCGCGCATGTCGTCGCCGGTGAGGGAGACCTTCTCCTTCTTCAGCATCCCCGACTTGTCGGCGTAATTGTTGAGCGTACGCGTCAGCGCGGCGCGGAACGCCGCCATGTGCGTCCCGCCGTCGCGCTGGGGAATGTTGTTGGTGAAGGCGAGGACGTTCTCGTAATAGCTGTCGTTCCATTCCAGCGCGACGTCGATGCCGACATCGTCGCGGAAGCCGTTGATGGCGATCGGCTCGGGCATCAGCGGGTTCTTGGTCCGGTCGAGATATTTCACGAACGCGGCGATCCCGCCTTCGTAATAGAGCTCGACCTCGCGCGGCTCCTCGTGCCGGGCATCGACCAGCACCAGCCGCACGCCCGAATTGAGGAACGCCAGCTCGCGGAAGCGGTGTTCCAGCTTGTCGAAATCGAACTCGGTGATCTTGAACGTCTCGGCCGAGGGCAGGAACGTCACGCGGGTGCCGCGCTTTTCCGATGGGCCGACGACCTTCAGCGGCGCTTCGGCATCGCCCCGGCGGAAGCGCATATAATGCTCCTGCCCGTCGCGCCAGATCGTCAGGTCGAGAAAGTCGGAAAGGGCATTCACCACCGACACGCCGACGCCGTGCAGGCCGCCCGACACCTTGTACGCATTGTCGTCGTTGGTGTTCTCGAACTTGCCGCCGGCGTGCAGCTGGGTCATGATGACCTCGGCGGCCGACACGCCCTCTTCGCTGTGGATGCCGGTCGGAATCCCGCGGCCATTATCCTCGACCGAGACGGAGCCATCGGCGTTCAGCGTGATGAGGATGCGGTCGCAGTGCCCGGCCAGCGCCTCGTCGATCGCATTGTCGCTGACCTCGAACACCATGTGGTGCAGGCCGGAGCCGTCGTCGGTATCGCCGATATACATGCCGGGGCGCTTGCGGACCGCGTCCAGCCCCTTGAGCACCTTGATCGAATCTGCGCCGTAGTCGTTCTGATTGGGGTTCGTTGCCATAGCGAGTATATAGGGTTTTGCGCGAGGGAACTAAAGCAAAACCCGCATAGGATGCGGGTCGTTTCGGCGCCCCACGTTCGTCATTCCCGCGAAGGCGGGAATCCTTAAACGCCGACGGCGCGGCAGGGTCGCTAACGACAGCGTGTATGGACTCCCGCCTTCGCGGGAGTGACGAAATCTCGCCATCCGTTCCGCCTGAATAATGAACGGCAGCTAACAGGCGCATTCAGTATCGGCTCAAGCGAATCGGCGCATACCCCAAATCACAGACGGACTTCCCGACACGGGATCAACCACCGTCACCGAGTTTTGAGGGAGAAGACCCATGTTCAAGAAGCTGACGCTTGCCGCTGCCGCGCTTGCCACGGTCGCTACCGCCGCCGCTCCGACCGCCGCTTCGGCGCAGAGCTGGCGCGGGGACCGCTACGAGCGGGATTATCGCGACGGTCGCGGCTATCGTGAATATCGCGGCGACCGCGGCTATTATCGCGACCGCCAGTACAACCGTCGCGGCGCGCGCTGCGAGAATGGCGACGGCGGCACGGTGATCGGCGCGATCGCCGGCGGCCTGCTCGGCAACACCGTTGCCGGTCGTGGCAACCGCCTGCTCGGCACCATCCTGGGTGGTGGCGTCGGTGCGGTCGCCGGCCGGGCGATCGATCGGGCCGACCCGCCGCGCTACTGCAACCGCTAACCGGTTTCCGGCACCCCCGGTGGCGTAACGGGGTGTCGGACTCGGGGCCGGTCCTTCCTTCGGGAGGGGCCGGCCCTTTTTGCGCGTCCGCCGCGCCTTGGCCGCTTTTCGCCACGCTTCGGTCCGAAACCGCCCCTAGCCCGGTCGCCGCAACGAACGTGGAGCGGCGGATGAGGATGGCAGTCGGGCGAAGTCTGGCCGGTGCCGCCGTGCTGGCGGTGCCGCTGCCCGCCGCCGCGCAGGAGGAAGACGACTCGCCGCGCGACGAAATCGTCGTCACCGGCAAGCGCCCGCCCGGCTCCGCCATCGGCGACATCGCGCCGGTTGCGGTGCTCGACGCCGCGGCGCTCCGCGCGCTGGGCGCGACCAGCATGGAACAGCTGGCCCAGCTGCTCAAACCGCTGACCAGCTCGGCCAGCGGCGGCGACCCCGTCTTCCTGCTCAACGGCCGCCGCATCTCGGGCTATCGCGAAATCTGGACGCTCCCGCCCGAGGCGCTGGAGCGGACCGAAGTGCTGTCGGAACAGGACGCCGCCCGCTTCGGCTTTGCGCCGACGGTCCGTGTCGTCAATTTCGTGCTGAAACAGAAATTTCGCGCGCTGGTCTTCGATCAGGGGGCGGGGACGACGACCGATGGCGGCGGCGGCACCGAACGGCTGGAACTGGGGTCGACCCGCATCGCCGGCGACCGCCGCACCGTCCTCGCCATCACGTACGACCGGCAAAATCCGCTGCGCGCATCGCAGCGCCCCTATCTGCCCGACAGCGACAGCCCGTTCGACCGCAACGGCAACGTTCGTGCGCCGGACGGCGGCAGCATCGACCCCGCGCTCGATTCGCTCGCCGGACGGCCGATAACCGCCGCCGCAGTACCGTTCGACCCGGTACAGCGCGGCACGCTCGCCGCCTACGCGTCCGGCAGCCGCCGCGCGACCGACCTCGCCCCCTTCCTTTCGCTGCGCAGCCGCGACGCGCTGAAGGTCGACGGCACCCATGTCGTGCCGATCGGCAAGACGATGCTCGCCTCGCTCAACCTGACGATGGAGGCGGATCGCGGCCGCGCGCTGGCCGGGTTGCAGGGAGCGACGCTCGCCCTGCCCGCCGGATCGCCGCTGCCCTTCGACCGCCCGGTGCTGCTCGACCGCTATCTGGACGAAGGGCCGGTGCTGACCCAGCGCAACGACAATCTGACGCTGCATGCCGCCTCGACCGTGCAGGGCGGGGTCGGGCGCTGGCTGTGGACCGTCACCGGCGGATACGACCGGGTCCGCGCCCGTGCCGCCGTCGATCGCGGCATCGCAGCCGATGCGTTGCAGGCGGCGGTCGATGGTGGCGCCGATCCGTTCGACCTCTCCCCCGCCCTCACCGCCCGGCCGATGATCGTCACGCGCAGCCGCACCGTCACCGGCACGCTTATGGCCAAGGCGACCGCCAACGGCCCGGTCCTGCAACTGCCCGCCGGCCCCGCGCAGCTGACGCTCAACGCCGATTACGCCCGCTCGGACAGTAGCGGACGATTGGCCGACGATGCAGGCGCCGCCAGCACCCTGACCCGTACCGTGCAGGGCGGCAGCGCCAGCCTTGACCTGCCGCTCACTTCGACCGATCGCGGCGTGCTGTCGGCGATCGGCTCGCTGTCGGCCAATGTCATGCTCGGCCTGACCGGCGTGTCGGACTATGGCAGCCTCGCCAGCAGCAATTTCGCGCTCAACTGGGCGCCGAAGCGTCCGGTGCAGATCACCGCGTCGATCAACACCGCGCGCACCCCGCCGGCCATCGCGACCCTGACCCAGCCGATCGTCACCGTGCCCAACACGCCGTTCTTCGACTTCGTGACCGGGGCCAGCGCGCCGATCGCGGTGACCGGCGGCGGCAATACCGATTTGCGGCCGGAGGAACGGCAGATCCGCACGTTCGGCATCGGCTGGCGTCCGATCAAGAACAAACAGCTCAACCTCGGCGTCAGCTATGTCGACACGCGCATCACCGATCAGGTCGCCAATCTGGTCAGCGCGACGGCGGCGTTGCAGGCGGCGTTCCCCGACCGCTTCGTCCGCGACGATAGCGGCCGGCTGCTGCGCGCCGACATCCGCCCGGTGAACCTGTTCGGCGAGGTCGAGCGCAAGGTTAAGGCCGAAATCTCGTTCTTCGGCCCCATCGGCCCCACCCCGCCGCCTCCGGCCAAGGACGCGCCGCCGCCGCCCGACCGGCCACAGCTCTGGGCGTTCCTGACGGCGACCGCCCGCCTGTCCGACCGGCTGACGCTCCGACAGGGACAGGGCGAACTCGACCTGCTCGACGGCGAGACGCTGGACGGCAACAGCGGCCGCCCGCGCTATGAGCTGATGGGCAATATCGGCGGATCGGTCGGCGCCTTCCGCATGGGCGTCTATGGCAACCAACGCCCCGCGACCCGCATCCGCAGCACGCTGCCGGCGTCCGACCTGCGCTTTTCGGGGCTGACCTTCCTCGGCCTCTATTCGCAAGTCCAGGCCGACAAGCTCGCCCCCCGCGCGCCATGGGCGAAGCGGATGGTATTGCAGTTCGAGGTGCAGAACCTGCTCAACGACCGCGTCGATGTCCGCGACCGGAACGACGCGGTGCCCTATCGCTTCCAGCCGTCGTTCCTCGACCCTTACGGCCGGATCGTCCGCCTGTCGGTGCGGAAATTGTTCTGAGTGCCAAACCGTACCCCCGCGCAGGCGGGGGTCCAGAGCCAAGGGCGAAACGGCAGCGTTCGCTGCCCTGGACCCCCGCCTGCGCGGGGGTACGCCTGGAGCCTGCGAAACTACTCCACCCAGTCCAGTCCGATATCCCGGTACAGCATCCGGTCCTCTTCCCAGTTCGGCTTGACCTTCACATGCAGGTACAGGTGCACGCGCACCCCCAGCAATTCCTGCAATTCCTTGCGCGCCGTCGCGCCGATTTCCTTGATCCGCTGCCCGCCCTTGCCCAGCACGATCGCGCGCTGCGTATCACGCGCCACGTAAATCTGCTGGTGGATTTCGACCGACCCGTCCTCACGCTCCAGATAGCGTTCGGTGTCGACCGCGCTCGCATAGGGCAGTTCCTCGTGCAGCTGGTGGTACAGTTGCTCGCGCGTCACTTCCGCCGCCAGCATCCGGTCGGTGGCGTCGCTCACCTGATCCTCGGGGAAATGCCACGGCCCTTCCGGCATCCGCTTCGCCAGCGCCGCCTTCATTTCCGCCAGCCCGTCGCCGGTCGTGGCGCTGACGAAGAACGTTTCCTCGAACGCCGCCATTTCGTGCAGCCGCGCGGCATGGTCCAGCAGGCGCGGCTTGTCGGCAATGTCGACCTTGTTGAGGATCAGCAGCTTCGGCTCTTTCCGGTCGGCCAGCGGTTCGACGATCGCGCGGACCTTGGGGCCGATCCCGCCCTTGCCGTCGACCACCACCGCGATCGCATCGGCGCCCGCCGTGCCTTCCCACGCCGCCGACACCATCGCCCGGTCCAGCCGCCGCTTCGGCTCGAAGATACCCGGCGTATCGACCAGCAGCAGCTGGGTATCGCCCTCGATCGCGATGCCCATCAACCGGGTGCGCGTCGTCTGCGCCTTGGGACTGGTGATCGCGACCTTCTGTCCGACCAGTGCATTGACCAGGGTCGATTTGCCCGCATTCGGGGCACCGAGGATCGCGACGAGGCCGCACGACTGGGGGGAGGACGTCAAAAGAGCAAAACCTGTCGATAAGGGAGAGGGATCGCCCCTCTTACCCGCCCCGCCCCCGGCTGCAAAGCATCCCGATCCGCTCTTGATCGCGCCGGACGGGTTCGCTACGCATTAGTCAGACAAAAACGACATAGGGGGGATTGATCCCATGACCGGCCGGACCACCACGCGCCTCAAACTGCGCCAGCGCGCACGCGCCTTTGCGCTGGGCACCGCATCCTTGCTGATCGCGGCGACCGCCACGGCCCAGACGGCGCCGACGCCGCAGCCGGGCGAGCCGGCGCGAATCACCATTCGCGGCGATCAGGCCGGTCCCACCTATGACCGGCGTATCTTCACCCAGTTCGCCGAGCATCTGGGCAACGGCATCTATGGCGGCCTGTGGGTCGGCAACGACCGTCGAATCCCCAATACCCGCGGCTTCCGCAACGACGTCGTCGCGGCGCTGAAGCGGCTCGGCGTGCCGGTCATCCGCTGGCCCGGCGGCTGCTTCGCCGACGAATATCACTGGCGCGAAGGGATCGGGCCGAAGGCCAAGCGCCCGGTCAAGATCAACACCAACTGGGGCGGCGTTACCGAGGATAATGCGGTCGGCACCCATGAATTCATGGACCTGACCGAACAGGTCGGTGCCGAAGCCTATATCTCGGGCAATGTCGGCAACGGGTCCGCCCGCGAAATGGCCGAATGGGTCGAATATATGACCCAGCGCGCCGGCACGCTGGCCGACGAACGCGCCCGCAACGGCCGCAAGGAACCGTGGAAGGTCCCCTATTTCGGCATTGGCAACGAACTATGGGGCTGTGGCGGCAACATGCGCCCCGAATATGGCGCCGACGAAACGAAGCGCTTCGCGACCTTCATCAAGTCGCCCGAGGGCAGCCGCGTGCTGAAGATCGCGTCGGGTGCCAATTCCGACGACTATAACTGGACCGAGGTGATGATGCGCGAAGCGATGCGGCACATCGATGCCGTCTCGCTCCATTACTACACCGTCCCCGGCGGCTGGGCACCCAAGGCGTCGCCGACCCAGTTCACCGAATCCGAATGGGCCGAAACGCTCGGCCTCACCTGGAAGATGGAGGAACTGATCGCCAAGCACAGCGCGATCATGGACAAATATGATCCGCAGAAGCGCGTGTGGCTGGCCGTCGACGAATGGGGCACGTGGTACGGGCAGGACCCGGGCACGACGCCGGGCTTCCTGCGCCAGCAGAACACGCTGCGCGACGCGCTGGTCGCCGCGATCAACCTGAACATCTTCGCCAAGCATGCCGACCGGGTGAAGATGACCGCCATCGCGCAGATGGTGAACGTGCTGCAGGCGATGATCCTGACCGACGGGCCGAAGATGGTCCTGACGCCGACCTATCACGTGTTCGAAATGTACAAGCCGTTCATGGACGGCACCGTCCTGCCGATCACGATCGACAGCCCATACTATTCGCGCGACAAATGGGCGATCCCGGCGGTGTCGGCCTCGGCCGTGCGCGGCAAGGACGGTGCGGTGCACATCGCGCTGTCCAACGCCGACCCGAACCGCCCGGCCCCGATCAACGTCGCGCTGACCGGCGTGGCGGGCACGACCATCACCGGCCGCGTCCTAACCGCCCCGACGATGACCGCGCACAATAACTTCGACAACCCGAACGCGGTCGTACCGGCGACCTTCACCGGCGCGCAGATCGCCAACGGCACGCTGTCGGTGACGCTGCCGGCCAAGTCGGTGGTAATGCTCGACGTCAAGTAATACGGGCGGGGGCGGCCGGAAGGTCGCCCCTTCCCCTCCCGTTTGCTTCGAGCGCAGGTTCGAGCCTGTCGAGAACCGAAGTCGAGAAGGCCCCGCCCCAGGCACCCCGTTCTCGACTACCGCTTCTCGACAAGCTCGAAGCTGCTCGAACCAAACGGACAGGGTGAGCCCCCCTAAACCGTACCGCGGCGAAGGCCCGTATCGAAGCACCTGTCCCGGTCCTTCGATACGCCGCTTCGACAGGCTCAGCGGCTCGTCACGACGAACGGGTCCAACGAAGGTCATCCCGCTCCACCGCAACCTTCGAAACCACACACTCCGCTCCCTTCCCCCCCTCCCCCCTCCCCCCTCCCCCTTCCCCCTTCCCCCTTCCCCCTTCCGTTCGCTTCGAGCGCAGGTTCGAGCCTGTCGAGAACCGAAGTCGAGAAGGCCCCGCCCCAGGCATCACGTTCTCGACTACCGCTACTCGACAAGCTCGAAGCTGCTCGAACCAAACGGGTAAGATAGCGGCCGGCCGTACCCCCGCGCAGGCGGGGGTCCAGAGCCCCAACCACTGCCCTCACCACACCTGACCCTGGACCCCCGCCCGCGCCGGCGCGGCCATCCCGGCCCCGCGCGCCGCGATGGCCGCTTTCCTACAACAAACCGTTCTGGTTACGTTCCACCTCCAACAGGAGGACGAAATGGACGCAACCACCCTGATCGAAGACGTGATCGACCGCGAAGGCGGCTATGTCGACCACCCCGCCGACCGTGGCGGCGCGACCCGCTACGGCATCACCCAAGCCGTCGCCCGCGCGGAAGGTTACACCGGCGCGATGCGCGACCTGCCCCGCGCCCTCGCCGCACGCATCTACCGCCGCCGCTACTGGCAGGCGCCGAACTTCGCGGCGGTAGCGACCCGTGCGCCGCTACTCGCCGCCGAACTGTTCGACACCGGCGTCAACATGGGACCGTCGGTCGCCGCGACCTTTCTCCAGCGCATCCTGAACGCGCTCAACCGCCAGCAGCGCGACTGGGGCGATATCGCGGTCGATGGCAACATCGGCGCGCAGACGCTCGCCGCGCTCGACACCCTCCTCGCCACCCGCGGCCCGGCGGCAGAGGCGGTTTTGGTCAAGGCAATCAACGCCTTGCAGGGCGAACGCTATCTCCGCTTGGCCGAAACGCGCCCCGCTAACGAAGCCTTTCTCTACGGCTGGCTCGCCCTGCGCGTCGATACGCCACGAGTGTGAACTTAGTGAACTTTGACCTTTCGGAGGCCCTATGATCGATTCCCTGATCGCGCCGATCGCGGCGCTGCTCGACAAGCTGATCCCCGACCCCAGGGCCCGCGACGCGGCCAAGCTGGAACTGCTGAAACTCGAATCCACCGCCGATCTCGACCGGGTCAAGGCGCAACTCTCCGCGATCGTCGCGGAGGCGCAGTCGACCGACCCGTGGACCTCGCGCGCGCGGCCGGGCTTCCTATACGTCATGTACGCGCTGCTGCACTAGTGCAGGGTTGCGCACCTATATTAATCAATGACTTAGCCCCTTAAACGTCGATGCAGGCGTTTCCATTCCTGTTCCGTGTCAGGTAAGAACCGGGGCGCGTTGTGGTGCTTACGGCACGGTCCGATCCGGCTGGGGCGTCGTTGGCAACGGATGCAGTAGAGGTGGGCATAAACGTACTGTAGGCCGGTCTGCCACCGCTTCATTCGAAAGTACCGTTCAAGCCTCTTGGCATCAAACGTCGTCCTGCGTTGGCAGTGCTGGCAGGCCGCGTAAAGGTTTGCATCACGTGATGTGAAATGGGTGAGGTCGTCCCATTTCAGATTTCCCAGATGGCCCACGTCACAAAGGCAAGGTCAGTTGGTTCCTATCGGGTGGTACGTCGTTGAGCCGACGCGCGATGTCCTGAGCGAGCAGTTCCGCTGATCGGGTTTTATGGACCGGATCGGCGGCGAGAAGCCCCGCAAGGCGGCTGGTCGACGTACTGGCGAGAACCGCCGCGAGGGTCAGAGGGTCAAGGCGTTCCATAGGCCTATGTTCCCCTATTGTTCCGATTCGTGCAACCCCTCGCGGTTGTCGTTCAGGTGGTTAGGATTTGCTCGTACAGGTCCATCAGCCGTTGGCCGAGAAGCTGCGCCAACTGACAATGGGGGTCGCGCCGTAGCAGCGCGACCATATCCTCGCGTATCATCTGGACCGCTTCCCAAGGATCAATTCCATCAAGCATTGGGAAGTCTGCCGCTCAGGTCCTGCATTGCTTTGTCGAGGATCACGATGGCGCTTTCGACCGGCTTCTTGATAGCCGCCAACGGAATGATCGCGGGACCGGCGTTGCGGGTCATACCACGGCGGGACGTAGAAGGGTTTAGGGCTTGTTCCGGCGACAAGCCGCGCTGCAATCGCTGGCGGATAGTCGGCGCACTAATTCCCAGTTCTACTGCCCAATCTCTGAGTGTTTCGGTTCGGCCATTGTACGGGATTAGCGGGCTGTAGCGTCGGCCTTTTCCACGACCTTCTCCTGTCGCTTTGGTCATGCCAATACCCCAGCCGAAGTCGGTGCAAGCTTTTGTCGGCTTGCGGCGGTTCCGCTGTTGCGTTGCTCTGTCGGGTGCCCACCAAACGTTGCCGGGTTCATAGTGGCCGTCGTTGTTCCTGCGATCCAAACTATGTTCAGGGCTAGGGCGCGGGCCAATACAATCTAGGAACAGCGCGAAGCCTTGTTCCGACCTCCAAGCATCACAAACCGCTATACCCCTAGCACCGTAGTTTTGGAACGAGACGTTGCGGTCGTTGTGGCACCGGTGGATTGCATTCTTGAGAGCGTCGTACTCGCTGCGGAACATGTGCCTTAGTTGTGATTTGCGTGCTGCCATTGGGTTTCTCCTTTTTCTTTTCCCAACATTATTTATTCGGAAATACTTGGAGATAACCGCGCACTTAACTCTGACATTCCGCAGCTTTGATAAATTCATGTATGAATACATGGATGAAAGTGGCCCGATCCTATATCGGCCTTAAAGAGTATCCCGGCAGCGCCAACAACCCAACTATCATGGGCTGGGCGTCGGGACTTGGTACAAAACTACTTGGAATGATCTATGGCGCCGATAGTGTGCCGTGGTGCGGATTATTCGTCGCGCACTGCATCAAGACTGCTGGGCTACCTACCGCACCGATCGCCGTGAGGGCGTCCGCTTGGGAAAAGTGGGGACAAGCGTGTTCGCCGACTATCGGTGCGGTCGTCGTCTTCAAGCGCCCCGGTGGCGGCCATGTGGGTTTTCTCGTCGGACAGGATGCAACGCGGTATCGAGTGCTGGGCGGCAATCAGTCAGATAGCGTCAACGAAACCTGGATTGAGAAGTCCCGTGCAGTCGCGGTCAGATGGCCAGCCGGTCAGGTGCCGCCGAAGACCCCGCTTCCCAAACTTGTGGGTGGCGGCAGCACGTCAACCAACGAAGCATGAGCGGCTATCGGAACGGCTTCGAGGAGCGCTGCGCCCGCGATCTGGGACCGGAGTTCGCATACGAAGCCGTTAAGCTGCCGTATGTCCTCGAATGCACCTACCTTCCCGATTTTATCGACACGGCGGGCAAGCGCATCGTGGAGGCGAAAGGCCTGTTCGACGCGGCGGATCGTAGGAAGATGCTGGCGGTAAAGCGCACCTACCCCGATTACAGCATCGAAATCTGGTTCTCAGACCCAGAGCGCAAGATCAGCCCGAAGTCGAAAACGACCTATCGCGCATGGTCGGAGAAGCATGGCTTCGTCGCGAAGAAAGGGCCGCGTAAATAGTGGTGTCCTGCGGGATATAACCAACGGGCTGCTCAACCTTATCGTAGACCTTGGCCCTGTCCGCATAGTTGGACGGGGCCTTTCCGTAGAGATTCCCTCAATCGCTGAAACATTGTGCAGCCGCTTTCGGCGGAAAACCGGCGTGAAATGGCGGTTCGCCATTTCCCTATAAAAGAATCCCGCGCGCGAGGAACCGCCTGCGCTCCCGCGGGCGATCGGTGACGGCGACAGTTCTTCGACTTTTCGAAAAATCGCCGTTGACACCGCCGATCCATTCCTCTAGGTGGTCCTTCGTCTTCGGACAACCTGGTTGCGGCGGTCTTCGTCGGGGTTCGATTCCCTGAGCAACTTTTAACCGGCTACCGAGAAAATCGGTGACGCCCATGGCTGGTTATCCGCGCAAGCGGAGGGTTGTTGACGGGGAAATCCATTGAATATCGAAAGCATAAAGTTCGCCGAACTTTGCGAACCCGCGTGCGCCTATCCGCACCTCGTTGATGGGGAGGGCGAGGCGTGACCAGCGCACACATTTTGCCGGATGGCAAAGTACACATGTTCGGCAGCCATAGCGACATCAAGCGGTTAAAACTCAACCCTAAGGCTGTCGTTGTTCCGGTGGACGTGCCGTTCCTGGTGGTGGTGGAAACCATGGGGATGTTTTTAACCCATGGCCCCGTCGGCGGCAGCAAACTGCCCTATCAGCTTATCGAGTGGGCGTACAAAAACGCGCCTGCCTTCGGTGTGTCGATCAGCGTGAAGAACGGCATGAACATGCCCGTGATCTGGCTGGCCAACAACGCTGAGGTAACGCGCGCCGTTGCCGCTCTCAATGTCCCCGCTTGTGAATCGGAGGACAAGGCATGAGCAATTACGATCAGACCAAGTTCGCTGCGAATGTCAAAGTCACACAGCACATACAGGCACGCCTCGAAGAGGTGCGCGCTGAGTGTCCGACTTTCGACGATCGTAAGTTTGCGGAGACGCTATTTCTGCAATCCCTCGGACTGATGGGAAGGGTAAGGCCGTTTACGCAAGACGCACCTGAGCGGATCAAATATTCGGTCATAGCTTACATGCTTTTTCGACCAGAACTTTGTGCGCCGGAGGTGGATATCATCGCATTGGCGACGGAGGTAGCGATGGATGGCATCCGTGACGCCATTGCGGAGGACAAGGCATGATCGCCGACTAGGGTTCGGAGCCGCTGCGCGTATCTGGACGGCTCTGATGTGCCGGGGGAGGAATGGTCGCACTTGGCCTCCCCCGGACATGACATCTCGCAGAAACCAAGGTGTCATGTGTCAGGCGCTAGAACCCGCACAAATCAGCGGAAAATCGCCCTTGGTAACAAATCCATATATAAATGAAACCGTTACCTAGCTATGGCGAAGCCCAGTTACAGCAGTCTGCGCTGATGAATAATGACGCCAGACGAGCAATATCGCTAAATAAAGATGTAGACAATGTTTGGCTGGAACCGCCGTTGTCTATAGCGGCGAAGCCAAACATCGTATCTCAAAGGACTACCTAACCTCCTTCGAAACGAAAGCATTGGCCCGTCGTGCGTATTCCAGCCCGCACGGCGGGCTTTCGTTTTCGAGGTAACAAAGATGGAAATTCAATTAGTAAGCCGCGGATGCGGTCAGGGCAAGACGCAAGCTGCCCTCAACATCATCGCGAACACAGCCGATCGCTTCGTCATGGCTGTGGATCGGCGTGGAAAAGGGACCCCGGTAGCGGGGTGATCGGCGTCGAAAAGGGACCCCTCATCCCGTTGGTCTAGGCTGTTCGCTTGGCGGTGTGTCAGGCGGCGAGATCGGGATGCTGGTA
>JAESGL010000025.1_pt1 | contig 141542 bp, 145 predicted proteins | sample 9269711 | NCBI WGS metagenome assembly JAESGL01 (sample SAMN14515918, study PRJNA621676) | algae metagenome | isolation source: Kastovskya adunca ATA6-11-RM4 and co-occurring heterotrophs from soil and... | place: Chile: Atacama Desert | collected 2011-06-27 | reverse complement strand
AGAGAAGCGGATCCTCATCATGGCCAGGGCAAACGCCCGCGAACAGGCCGCATAGATTTACGCATCCACAGCCGATGCCTGAAGATCAGCCTTGCAGCGGGAGGCGTCCATAGATTGTTGTAGTGCAAGGTGAGGGCGCCGGTGACGGTGCGCTTCTCGCGCCATACCATCTCCGCTTCAAGGTTCTCGTGGATGGCCAGCGGCCGATGCAGATCGCGCGGGTCGAACGGCGCCTTAGCGAACCGCTGGTTGTGCTGCGCCATATAGGAGGGGAGGAAGGCGTTGGCTTGGTCGATGGTGTCGATGCGGTGGAGCCGCATCGCCTTGACGAGCCGGTCCTGCAGCGTCGCGTTGGCCCGCTCGACGCGCCCCTTCGCCTGCGGCGAGTTCGCGCAGATCAGGTCGATGTTCAGGCGGTCCAGCGCACGCCCAAGATGAGTCATCCCGTCGCCGTTCGCCGAGGCCGTGTTGTTGCGGAAAGCGCTGTGCTTGTCCGTGTAGAAGGCGACCGGCTTGCCGTGCCGTTCAAGATACGTCCGCGTCGCGCGCATGTAGGAGAAGGTGCTTTCGCTCTCGACCATCTCCAGGTGCATCAGCTCGCTCGTGGCGTCGTCGATGAACACCAGCAGCGTGCATTGCGGCCCGCGGTCCTCGAACCACCAGTGCTTCGAGCCGTCGACCTGGACCAGCTCACCGCGACAGTCGCGCCGGTAGCGGGGCTGGTACGGGCGAGGACGCCTGGCGGCGCGATCCTTCCAAAGCCCGGCTTCCATCATGATCTGCCGCAGTGTTTCGCACGACAGGCCGAGGCCGTGGCGCTCGGCGAGGTACTCGCGCGCGAGCGTCGGCCCGAAGTCGGCATAATTTTCTCGCACCAGCGCGACCACCTCGGCGCGGAAGGCGTCGCTGTAGCGTCGGTTGCTCGGGCGTCCTCGCTTGCGCGACACCAGGCCGCTGGCGCCGTCCTCTCGCAGGCGGCCCAGCAGCCGGTACACCTGCCGCCTCGCAAGGCCGAGCAGCTCCATCGCGTCCGCGACCCGGATCTCGCCGCGGTCGAGCCGCATCAGCGTGTCGAAACGGGTGATCTCAGCAGCACTCATCGCCAGCACCGTCATACAATGCGCGTCCTCGTTGCCGAGAACGGCTATGACACCGGCGACCCGCCGATAGCACCGCAGAGTGCCATTTCTATCTAGCGGGCTGGTGCCATTTGTACTTAGCGCTTACAGCAATTTGAAACGATAATAAGCATTATGTAAAGCTCGCCACGACGATCGTGGCCAACAGGAAGATCGCGCCCCACGCCAAAGCGTAGCGGACCGTCGTCGACAGCGGCAACCGCCGCGCCGCCAGCGCGGAGAGCGGCAGGATCAGCAGCAGCGCGTAGATCAGCGCCTGGCCGACGTCGTCGCTCATGCCGCCGGCCTGGCCAAGTCGAACTCCAGCCCGTCGTAGCCGGGTTCCACGGCGTCCGGCAGCTCGGCCCGCAGTGTCGCATAGTCCATCGACTGATCCATGTGGATCAGCGCCGCGCGCGCGGGCCGCAGCTCGCCGATCCAGCGCAGTGCGGTAGCGAGGTCGGGATGCGTCGGGTGCGGACGTCGCCGTAGCGCGTCGACGATCCACACGTCCAGTCCGGCGTAGAGCGACCGCATCGCCTCGGTCATGTCGCTGATGTCGGTGGCATAGCCGACGCTGGCGCCGCCGGCGTCGAAGCGCAGCCCGGCCGAGGTGATTGACCCGTGCGGCTGGTCGACTACGCCGACGGTGATTCCGCCGATCCGGAGCCGGTCGGGCAAGGTCGTCAGTGCGACGGTGGGTGGATAGCCGTGCCGGCCCTCGAACACGTAGCCGAACTGCGCCCGCAACCGCGCCTCGGTTGCGGCACGCGCGTAGCCCGGCACCTCGCGACCGAGGGCGTGGTAGATCTGCCGCACGTCGTCGATGCCGAAGACGTGGTCGGCGTGCTCGTGCGTCCAGATGATCGCGTCCACCGTCCCCGCCCGCGCGGCGAGCAGTTGCGCGCGCATGTCCGGTCCGGTGTCGACGAGGATGCGCGTGCCCTCGTGCTCGACCAGGATCGACGCGCGGGTGCGCGCGTTTCGGGGCTCCGCTGGATCGCACTCGCCCCAGTCGTTGCCGATCCTGGGTACGCCGGACGAGGTGCCTGAGCCGAGGATCCGAACCTTCACGGCACTCGTGTCTTTGTGAACAATGCGTGGAAGTTTCGTGCGGTATATTCCTGCAATTCCTCGGTTTCCTCGCCGCGAAGGCGGGCGAGAAAGGCGGCGGTGTCGGCGACGAAGCCGGGTTCGCCGGTCTTCCCGCGATGCGGCACCGGCGCGAGGAACGGGGCGTCCGTCTCGATCAGGAGCCGCTCGCGCGGCAGGCGCGCCGCGGTCTCCTGCAGGTTGCGGGCGTTCCTGAACGTGACAATGCCGGAAATCGAGACGTAGAGGCCCAGGTCGAGCGCCCGGTCCGCGAAGGCGCCACTGGCGGTGAAGCAGTGGATGACGCCCGTGTAGGCGCCCTGCTCCATCTCCTCGGCCAGGATCGCGGCGGTATCGTCCTCCGCGTCGCGGGTATGGACGACGATCGGCACCCCCGCCTCCCGCGCGGCGGCGATGTGCGCGCGGAAGCTCGCCTGCTGGCGCGCGCGGTCGGAATGGTCGTAGAAATAGTCGAGGCCGCTCTCGCCGATGCCGGCGACGCGCGGGTGCGCGGCACGTGCGACCAGCCTGGCGGTGTCCACGTGCGGGTGCTGGTCCGCCTCGTGCGGGTGGATGCCGACCGTCGCCCACACGTCCGGCTCGCGCTCCGCCGTGGCGAGCACCGCGTCCCACTCGCTCTCCCGCGTGGCGATGTTGAGCATCGCCGTCACCCCGCGGGCGCGGGCGCGGGCGAGGACCGCGTCCTGCTCCTCCGCCAGCCCCTTGTAGTTCAGGTGGCAGTGGCTGTCGGCGAGCATCAGGCTTCCTCCTCCGCCGCCGCGGGCAGCTCCAGCCGCGGGAAGGCGGGCGTCGGCGCCGCGATGGTAAATCCGCTGTTTACCATCCGCTCGTACCAGCCGTCATCGTCGATCGCGGCATGGTCGCGGTCCTCGGCACCCAGGATGTCGAGGACGTGGCCGGCGCCTGTCGGCACGACCGGAAGGATTGCGATCGCCAGCATGCGGATGGCGCGCACCAGCGTGCGCAGCACGGCATGCATCCGTTCCGGATCGGTCTTGCGCAGTGCCCAGGGCGCCTGCGCGTCGATGTATTGGTTGCAGGCGGACACGCCGCGCAGCCACGCCTCCACGCCCTGGCTGAGCAGCAGGTCGTCGAAGGCAGTGCGCAAGCCCGCGCAGGCGACCACGACCTCCTCGATCAGCTGCCCGTCCGCCGGCTCCGCCCGCCCCGCGTCGGGCAGCGCGCCGCCGAGATTCTTCGCGATGAACGACAGCGTGCGCTGCGCGAGATTGCCGAAGGCGTTGGCCAACTCGGCGTTGACGCGCGTGACGATCGCTTCCGCCGAGTAGCTGCCGTCCTGTCCGAAACTCACCTCGCGCAGCAGGAAGTAGCGAAGCGCATCCACGCCGAACAGACCTGCGAGATCAAGCGGATCGACGACGTTGCCGACGCTCTTCGACATCTTCTCCCCGCGGTGGAGGACGAAGCCGTGACCGAACACGGTCTTGGGCAGCGGCAGCCCGGCGGACAGCAGGAAGGCGGGCCAGTAGACCGCGTGGAAGCGGACGATGTCCTTGCCGATCAGGTGGATATCGGCCGGCCAGTGCGGCGTCAGCGCGTCGGGATAGCCAGCGCCGGTCAGGTAATTGGTCAGCGCGTCGACCCAAACGTACATGACGTGCCCGGGACTGTTCGGCACCGGCACGCCCCAGTCGAAGGTGGTGCGCGAGACGGACAGGTCGGACAGCCCGCCTTCGACGAACCGCACGATCTCGTTGCGGCGCGCCTCCGGCCGGATGAAGTCGGGTCGCTCGTTGTAGAGGTCGAGCAGGGCCTGCTGGTATTTCGAGAGGCGGAAGAACCACGTTTCCTCCGCGGTCCACGTCACCGGGGTTCCCTGTGGCGACAGCTTCGCCCCCCCTTCCCCCTCGACCAGTTCCTTCTCGTCGTAGAAGGCCTCGTCGCGGACGGAATACCAGCCTTCGTAGCGCGACAGGTACAGATCGCCCGCCGCCTCCATCGCGCGCCAGATGGCGGCGCTGGCACGGTAATGATCGTCGTCGGTGGTGCGGATGAAGCGGTCGTAGCCGATCCCCAGTGTGTCGCACATCGCACGAAAATGGCCCGACATTTCGGACGCGAGATCGCGCACGTCGCGGCCCTGGTCGCGCGCGGTCTGCACCATCTTCAGGCCGTGCTCATCGGTGCCGGTCTGAAAGTAGACGTCGCGCCCCGCCTGTCGCTGGAAGCGCGCGATGGCGTCGGCGGCGATCGCCTCATAGGCGTGGCCGATGTGCGGGCGCCCGTTGGGGTAGCTGATCGCGGTGGAGATGTAGAAGGGCTCGCCCATGCGGGCGGCCTTATCGCGGTGCGGCCAGCCGGGCAACGATCCCGGCGAGTTCCAGCACCGTCGCCTGCTGGTCGAACGACAGCGCGCGCGCGCTGGCCGCCACCATTCGCGCGCGATCGTAGGCATCGAGCGCCACGCGCAGCGGCTCGCCTCGGCGCAGCGCCGCAGCCTCGGCGATGGTGGTGGGAACGCGGTCGAGAAACGCCTCGTAGCGCGGTTGCGCGGCCTTGCCGCTGAGCGCCTTCGCCAGCGACAGACGGCGGCGGTTGTCGGCGTCGCCGTCGCCGGCGATGCCCGCCAGCGCGGCGTCGATCTTCGCGAGGTCGAGCCCGGCATAGCCGAGCGCGCGCCCGGGCGAGCCCGCGCCCGCGCGGACCAGCGCGTCGACCTCGTCGGCGTCGGCATCGGGCATCGCGCCGCGCAGTACCGCGGCGCTGTCGCGATCGGCCAGCGCCTCGAACCGCAGCAGGCGGCAGCGCGAGCGGATGGTGGGCATCAACCGGCCGGGCGCGTGGCTGACGAGGAAGAAGACGGTGCCCGCAGGCGGCTCCTCCAGGCTCTTCAGCAGCGCGTTGCCTGCGCCCGGCCGCTCGAGATCGTCGGCGGCGTCGATCACGATCACGCGGCGGGGCGACAGCGAGGGCGCGGTACCGAGGAACGGCAGCAGGGTGCGGACCTGATCGACCTTGATACTGCGCTGCAGCTCAGCCTCCTTCTCCGACTTCGGGAGGCGCACCAGCTCGCGATAGTCGGGATGCGTCCCCGCGGCGAGCAGCTGCGCGGCGTAATGCCCGTCGGGCACGTCCATGCCCGGCGGCAGCGTGCCGGGTGTCATGCCCTCGGCCAGCAGGCGCCGCGCGGCGAGACGCGCGAAGGTGCCCTTCCCTACTCCCGGCGGGCCGGCCAGCAGCCACGCATGGTGCATCGCGCCGCCCTGAAGCGCCGCGACGAAGGCGTCGCGCGCGGCATCCTGGCCGAGAAGGACGGTCACGCCAGCCAGTCGGCCAGGTCGTTGACGATCGCGCGGGTCACCGCCTCGGCGGGAAGCGTCGCGTCGATGCGGCGATAGCGCGCCGGCTCGGCTGCGGCGAAGCCGTCGAAGGCGCGCGCGACGGCGGCGTGGAAGTCCTCGCCGCGCATCGCGAACCGGTCTCCACCCCCGTCCCGCTTGGCGGCGCGGGCGGCGCCCTCCGAGGGGGGGAGCGCGAGGTAATAGGTTCGATCGGGCAGCAGCCCGCGGGCGCCGAACGCATGGAGCGCGAGGATGGCGGCATCGTCCACGCCCCCGGCCGCTCCCTGATACGCGCGCGTCGAATCGACGTAGCGGTCGCAGATCACCCAATGGCCCGCGCCGATCGCCGGGCGGATCACCTTCTCGACATGGTCGGCGCGCGCGGCGGCGAACAGCAGCGCCTCGCTATGGGCGCTCCATCGCGTCGCCTCTCCCTGCATCAGCAGTCCGCGGATCGCCTCGGCGCCCTCGCTGCCGCCTGGCTCGCGCGTGACGATGGCGTGGACGCCGCGCGCCGCTAGGGCCGACACCAGCGCGCGCGCCTGCGTCGACTTGCCGGCGCCCTCCCCGCCCTCCAGGCTGAGGAAGCGTCCCTCCGTCATCGCGCGATCAGCCGAACAGGCTGGTCAGGCCGTGCCACGCCCGGCGGAAGAAGCCGGCCTCGCCCACGTCGGCGCCGGCCACCAGCGGCATCGTCTGCTGCGGCAGGCCGGGGGCGGAGACGACCAGGTCGGCGACGTGGTCGCCCTTCTTGAATGGCGCCTTCACCGGCCCCTGGTAGACGATCTTGCCGGACAGCTGCGGCATGCTGCCGGAGGGGACGGAGACCTTCAGGTCCTTCGCCGCGACCAGATCGACGCTGGCGGCATTGCCCAGCTGCACGTCGGCCTGGCCGACGGTGCGACCCGCCTTCACCACGGGCTTCGCCTGCCACGCGCGGAAACCCCATTCCATGAAGCGCACCGATTCGGCAGCGCGCTGATTGAAGCTGGTGAGCCCGGCCAGCACCATCACCAGCCGGCGCCCGCCCTGCTCGGCCGATCCGGTAAAGCCGTAGCCCGCTTCCTCGGTATGCCCGGTCTTCAGCCCGTCGGCCCCGGCGACCCGACCCAGCAGCGGGTCGCGGTTCGCCTGGGTGATGTCCGCACCGCTGCCCAGTGTCTTGCCCCAGGTGAAATCACGTCGGCTGTAGAATTGCTTGTACAGCCGGGGATGCTGCTCGATCGTGGCGGCGGCCAGCTTCGCCAGGTCGCGCGCGGTGACGTAGGTGACGCCGTTGTCGGGCCAGCCGTTCGACGTGCCGAAATGGCTGTTCGTCAGTCCCAGCTTCTTCGCCTGGTCGTTCATCCGGTCGACGAACGCGCTCTCCGTCCCCGAAATCCCCTCCGCCAGCACGACGCAGGCGTCGTTGCCGGACAGGACGACGATGCCGTAGAGCAGGTTGGCGACCGACACCCGCTCGCCTACCGACAGGAACATCGTCGATCCCGCCTGCGGCCCGTGCCAGCGCTGCCACGTTTCCGGCCGCACCTCGAACTCGGTGTCGAGCCGCAGGTCGCCGTTCTTTATCATCTGAAAGGCGGTGTAGACCGTCATCATCTTCGCCATCGACGCGGGCGGCATCCGGCGGTCGGCGTCCTTCTCGAACAATACCGCGCCCGACGACAGGTCCTCCATGAAGGCGACCGGTGCCGGCGTGTCGAACCGCGGCGCCTGCGGTGCCTGAGCGGCGACGGGATAGGCGACCGCGACCAACGCTGCGGGAATCGCGAGGGCGGAGAGGAGCTTGGTCATGGCGATACTCAGTCGACGATGAAGATGAAGGCGTCGGCATAGCCGCGCGCGACCGCCCCGTCACGCGCCGCCTGCGCCTTGGCCAGATCGGTGTAGGGCCCGACGCGGACCCGCCACCCGCTCTCGCGACGCTCCGCCGTTCCGCCCAGCGCGCCGGCGATGTCACGCGCCCGGCGCTCGTCGCTGCCCGTCTCGACCCCCACCATCAACCGGCCCGCGGCGAAGGGCGGCCCCACCAGTTCGACCGGGGGCACTTCCGTGGCGGGAACCGTCGCCGCGCCGACCTTCAGCGCGGTGGGCGGCGGGGGAGCGAAGTCGGCGACGGTGCGGGCGCCGGGCCTCGCGCGCGCATCCGGCGCCAGCGGAATGCGCGGCGGCGTGGTGGCCGTCTCGACCGGCAGCTGCCGGCGCAGCGGGCGAAGCACCATTTCCGGCGTATCGAGCCGCGGTGACGCCGGTTCGCCGCGGCGCAGCGCGGCGACATCCGCGGCAGGCGGCGTCACCGCGCGCACGCGAACCGCGCCGCGCGACGCCAGCCTCAGTGCCTCGGCCGCCGCGCGCGACAGGCGCAATCGTTCCGCGGTGGAGGCGACGAGCACCAGCACGGTGCGCCCGCTGTCGAGCGCCGTGACCTCGGCGTAGCTACCCACGGCGAGCGGCGCCGCGATCGACGGGGCGCCGGGCAGCGGCTCCACGTCGGCGTAGAGGACGGTATCGTACGCACCGCTCGACCTGCCGCCGCCAGCCGTCCCGCTGAGCCCACTCGCCCCCGCCGCCTCGGGCGGCAGCTGCGCGGAGGCCGCCGCGGGGGCGACCAACGCGAGAGTGAGGAGGCTAGCGAGCAATCTCATCGGCGAGCAATCCCACGGAGAGGGCGTAGAAGTTCGAGCAATTGTAGTCGAGGATGACGCGATAGTTGCCGGTCAGCAGATAGGCGGTGCTCCCCTGCCCGTCCGGTTCGATCAGCACCGCCTGGATGTCGTCCGCGGGCCAGCTGCCCCGTTCCGGCACGATCCCCAGCGCGCGCCACTCCGCCATGGAGCGCCAGCCCGAATGACGCTGGAACACCCGCGGGCAGCGCGGCGACACGAGGCGGTTGGCCACCGCCGCGCGCGAGAAGCCCGCCGGCACGGTGACGGGCACGCCCCAGGGCTGCCCCGGGCGCCAGCCCGCCTGCACGAAGTAGTTGCCGATCGACGCCAGCGTGTCGGGCGCGCTGTTCCAGATGTCCGCACGCCCGTCGCCGTCGGCGTCGCGGGCGAGGCGCAGGTAGACCGACGGCAGGAATTGCGGATTGCCGGTCGCCCCGGCCCAGCTGCCGACCAGTCGCTCGCGCGAGATGACGCCGCGGTCGATCATCTTCAGCGCGGCGACCAGCTCGCCCTCGAACAGCGGTCGCCGACGCCCGTCGTAGGCGAGGCTGGCGAGGCTGCGGACCAGGTCGAAGTTGCCGGTGTAGCTGCCGTAATTGGTCTCGTGCCCCCAGATCGCGACCATGATCTGCTCGGGCACGCCGGTCGCCGCCTCCACCGCGGCGAGCCGGGAGCGCTGCGCCTGATAGGTCGCACGCCCGCGCGAGATGCGTGCCGCATCGACGTGGCGCGCGCGATAGGGTGCGAAATCGGAGACGGGCGCATTGGGCGCGGTTTCCGGCTGCTGCCGGTCGAGCGCGACGACGCGGGGGTTGAAGGTGAGCCCGGCGAAGCTGGCGTCGATCGTCGCCGCGCGCACACCCTCCGCCGCGGCGCGGGCGCGGACCTGGGACAGATAGGATTGGAAGCCGGGATCGTCCTGCCCCGCCGCCGGCGCTGCCGCGCACAGCGCGGCCGCCAGCCGCAGGAGATGGAGGAAGGGAGCGTTGCGCGTGGCCATGCCGCCTTGTGGCATAGCGTCCGGGCGCGCGGAACCACCGATCGTCGCTGCCGGCCCTCCGCCTATCGCGCCTCTCGACAAGCGCGCCGCTTCCGGCGCAAAGGAGCGCGCGAGGACAGGTGGCCGAGTGGTTTAAGGCAGCGGTCTTGAAAACCGCCGTGGGTTCACGCTCACCGTGGGTTCGAATCCCACCCTGTCCGCCAGCGAAAGTTCGCGATCAGCGGTGCAGCTTCGCCAACCGGTCGACCAGCGCCTGGCGCAGCGGGTCGAGGAAGACGCAGCCGGCGTTGAAGTCGTCCGCCCAGATGACGTCCGCCGCCACGATGCCGCCGCCCGGCAGCGTCAACCAGATCGCGGCGCCGCGGCTGAGTGCGGTATAGGTTTCCAGCTTGCAGCCGTGCACCGTGATGTCGGCCACGCGGCAGAGGGTCTTCGGACCCAGCACCTGCTCGTCGCCCGGGTCGACGCGGGCGACCACGCCCGCCGGCGCGCGGGATCCGCGGCGCCGGCGTTCGCGTTCGGCAGGTTCGTATTGGGCAGCGAACATGGCGGCGATGCTACGCCGCCATGGTTAAGGATCCGCTAAATCTGGATCAGTCGCTCTCCGCTTACTTGCGGAGCGTGAGACCGCCACCGAAACGCTTGTTGAAGCGCGCCACCTGGCCGCCCTGGTCGAGCAGCTGGCCCTTGCCGCCGGTCCAGGCCGGATGCGCGAGCGGGTCGATCTCCAGCGTCATCGTGTCGCCTTCCTTGCCCCAGGTGGAGCGGGTCTCGTACACGGTGCCGTCGGTCATCTGCACCTTGATCATGTGATAGTCGGGGTGCGTGTCTTTCTTCATGTTCCGTTCTCCGAAATGGCTGGTTTCCGACCAGCCGGAAGGAAGGCGCGCGCCTAGCGGCGGGCGCGCGAAAAGTCAAAGCATGGACCCGGCGTTCAGGCCTTGGGCGGGTCGGCGATCATGGCGGTGAAGTTCGCCTCCGCCGCCACCTGCCCGTCGACGCGCGCGACGCCGGCGAACTTGCACACGCTGGAGCGCTTCTGGACGAACGTCACTTCCAGGCGGAGGAGGACGCCGGGTTCCACCGGCTTGCGGAACTTCGCGCCCTCGATCGCCATGAAATAGACGAGCTTGCCCGACCCGGCGAGCCCCAGGCTCTCCACCGCCAGCACCCCCGCCGCCTGCGCCAGTGCCTCGACGATGAGGACGCCGGGCATGATCGGCCGGCCGGGGAAATGGCCCTGGAAGAAGCCTTCGTTGATCGTCACCGCCTTGATCGCCGCGATCGAGCGGTCGGGCACCAGCTCTTCCACCCGATCGACGAGCAGCATCGGATAGCGATGCGGCAGCGCGGCCATGACGCGCCCGATGTCGAGCGCGCCCGGGTTCGTGTCGGTCGTGTCGCCCATCGTGCGATCAGCGTCCGGTGGGACGCCGCGTGGTCGTCGCGGGAGCGGTGGTCGCCGGCGCGGCGGGCGTGCCCGCGGCGGGGGCGGCGGCGCCCTGCTGCTGCTGCCCCGGCTGCCAGTTGGCCGGGGGCGTGATCGTCACGCTGGGCACCGTGCGGTCGAGCTCTGCGGTGATGGCGGCGGTGATATCCGCCGCCGGGTTCGCGAACAGCGCCGCGTTCGGCCGCAGCAGCAGGCTGACGTTGCGGGCGCGCACGGCGGCGTTCACCGCCTCGGGCAGCTTCGCCGAGATCTGCTCAAGCGCGTACGCCTGGGCGCGGCTGGCGGGCGCCGTCAGACGGCCGAGCTCGGCGTTGGCGGCCTGCTCCTTCGTCTGGATCGCCTGCGCCTGGGTGCGCAGCGAGGCCTCCGTGGCGCCGGGGGCGGCGGCGGCGCGCTGATACGCGGCGACCAGCGGCTGCAACTCGGTGGTAATCGCGGTGCGACGCGCGTTCGCCTGGTCGATCTGCGTCTTGTACGTGGTCGCGATCTGTCCGCGCGCGGCGGCCCACGCCTTGGAATTGGCGACCGCACCCTCCGGATCGGCCACGGCCACGCCGCCGACCTGAGCGGCGGCGACACCCGGCACCGCGAGGGCGGCGGCGAGAAGGAGCGTCTTGAACGTCGTCATCAGAACTGTGTCCCTACGTTGAAGGTGATGAGCTTGCGATCGTCGCCGGGCTGGCTGACGAGCGCCTTGGCGAGATCGATGCGGAGCGGACCGAACGGCGAGTTCCAGTTGACGCCGATACCCACGGACACGCGCGGCCGGGCCGAATCGCCCAGGAACCGCTCCAGGAACGGCTCGGACGCGATCAGCGGCACGTTGGGCACGATGCCGTTGCAGGCGCCGCTGCCGTCGGGAAGGCCCGCGGCGCAGATCGTCTGCACCGCGGCGCCCGCCGCGTTGACGTAGTAATAGAGCGGATTGCCCGCTCCGTCGACCTGCGGCAGCGGCAGCACCACGGTGTTGCCGTTGGCGTCCGTCGTCGTCGGGAACACGGCGGTGGGGCGCGGCCGGGTGATGTTGAACAGGCTGCCCATCTGCGCGTAGATCGACGGGCGCAGCCCCATCTCGCGCGCGCCGGAGCCGAGCGGGATCTCCAGCTCGACGCGGCCGAGATAATAGGCCTTGCCGCCCAGCGCGTCGTCGATGATCTGGTCGCGGTCGGATACCAGCACCTGCGCGCCCGTCGTGTCGGTCGTGTAGCGGATACGCTGCACGCGCGGGCCGACGCCACGAATGTCGAAGCCGCGGAACTGCGGCTCGCCCAGGTAGAAGCGGTCGTTGATGCGGATCGCGTCGCGGCCCGGCCCCGGCGACCCCTGCAGCGAGTGGATGTAGCCGCCCTCCGCCACCACGGAGGCGATGAAGCCGCCGCCCAGGCTCTTGAACTTGGAGCCTTCGACGCGGGTGCGGATGTACTTCACGTCGCCGCCCAGCCCGGCGAAGTCCTGGCTGAACGACAGGCGCTGGCCCGCGCTCGGCCGCAGCCGGCTGTTGAGGCTGTCGTAGATCAGCGAATAGCCGACCGACGAGGTCAGCCGCTTGCCCAGCGCGTCGCACAGGTAGCGGCCGGCCTTGAGCGGATCGCACTCGCCGTTGGTGAAGAAGGTCGCCTCGTCCAGCCCCACGTCGTCGTAGGACAGGCTGTACCGCCCGGCGAGCTGCCAAAATTCGGTCAGCGGCACGCCCGCGCGCACCTGGAAGCCCGTGGTCGTCTGCTCGTAGGTGGTGTTGCGATTGGTACCGATGAAGTTGAACGAGTTGAAGTCGCGGCGGAACACGTCGACGCCGACGGCGATGTTGCGGTCGAACAGGTACGGCTCGGTGAAGCCCAGCTCGATCGACTTGGAGTAGGTCGAATAGTTGACGCCCGCGCGCAGCTCCTGCCCGCGACCGCGGAAGTTTCGCTGGGTGATGTTCGCCTGGATGATGAAACGCTCCAGCGAGGAATAGCCGGCGGAGAGCTGAAGCTCGCCGGTCGACTTCTCCTCCACGTTCGCTTCCAGCACGACGCGGTCCGCGGCGCTGCCCGGCGTCTGCTTGATCTCGAACTTGTCCTGGAAATAGCCCAGGCTGTTGATGCGATCCTGCGAGCGCTTCACCTGGAAGGTGTTGAAGGCGTCGCCCTCGGCCAGGCGTACCTCGCGCCGGATCACCTTGTCCTGCGTGTTCGTGTTGCCCGTGATGTCCACCCGCTCGACATAGGTGCGCTGCGCCTGGCCGATGTGGAAGTTGATCGACATGGTGAGCGATTCGCGGTCGCGCTGGAACTCGGGCTGCACCTGGGTGAAGGCGTAGCCGAACAGCCCCGTCGTCTGCGACAGGTTGTCGACGGTGTCCTCCACCGCCTTCGCATTGTACCAGTCGCCCTTCTTGATCGGCAGCGTCGTCGCCAGTTTCTTGCCGTCGAAATCGCGGATGTCGCTGTCGACCGTCACGTCGCCGAATTTGTAGCGGGGACCCTCCTCCACCACGTAGGTGATGATGAAGTCCTTCTTGTCCGGCGTCAGCTCCGCCACGGCGCTGGTCACGCGGAAGTCGGCGTAGCCCTCCGTCAGGTAGAACTGGCGCAGCTTCTGCTGGTCGTAGGCCAGACGATCCTGGTCGTAGGAGGTGCCGGACGACAGGAAGCGGTAGAAGCGCGCCTCCTTCGTGGCCATCTGCGCCCGCAGCTTGCCGTCGTCGAATACCTCGTTGCCGAGGATGTTGATCTGCCGGACCTTGGATTTGGGCCCCTCGGCAATCTCGAACACCACGTCGACGCGGTTCTGGTCGAGCGACACCATCTTCGGCTCGACCGACGCGGCGAAGCGGCCCTGGCGCCGGTAAAGCTCGATGATGCGCGCCACGTCCTGGCGCACCGCGGCGCGGGTGAAGATCTGCCGCGGCTTGAGCTTGATCTCCTTGACGATCTTGTCGTCCTTCAGCCGCTTGTTCCCTTCCAGGATCACGCGGTTGATGATCGGGTTCTCGCGCACGCGGATGACGATGTCGCCCGTCTCCGCGCCGGAGATGGAGACGTCGGCGAACAGGTCGCTCGCGAACAGGTCCTTGATCGCCTGGTCGAGCAGCTCGTTGGTATAGGGCTGGCCCTGGCGCAGCTTGGTGTAGCTGAGCGCCGTCTCCGCCTCGATGCGCTGCGACCCTTCGACACGCAACGACTTGATCGTGCGGACGTTATCCGTCGGCGACGTTGCCGGGGCGGTGGCTGCCGCAGGCGTGGCGGCGGCGGGCCGGGCCTGCGCGAACGCCGACGCGGGGATGCCGGCCAGCATGGTGCAGCCGAGCAGGGCCGCCACGCGGGCCCGCGAAGTCGAAAGGTTGAGCACCGTCACCAAAATCCCACTCGAGAAAATCCGCGCGCCTCGTCATCAGGGCCGGGCCGCGTCGCCCTGCCCGAACCCGCCCGCGCGATCAATATCGCCGCTCGATCAGCTTGGCTGAAGCAGGCCCGACAGGGCACGCCACAGGCCGAAATTGCCGAGGTCGTTGATCGTCACGAGAAGCATCAGCGCGAATACCGCCGCCAGCCCCCCGCGATACGCCCATTCCATCGCCTCCGGCGCGACCGGCCGCCGACGGACAGCCTCGATCGCGTAGAACAGCAGGTGCCCGCCATCCAGCATCGGCACTGGCAGCAGGTTGATGAACCCCAGATTGATGGAAACCAGCGCCAGCAGGAACACGAACGCGTCCCAGCCGAGCGTGATCTGCTCGCCCGATACCTTCGCGATCGACAGCGGCCCGCCCAGTTCCTTTACGGATCGGCGTCCGGTGACGATCTGCCCGATCGTCTCCACCATCATCTGGACGATCTGCCCGGTCCGCTCGACCGCGATCACCGGCGCCTCCAGCAGCCCGACCGGACGAACCAGCGGCGCCGCCGGCGCGATGCCGAGCAAGCCGACCTGATAGTCGTTGCCGAACCGGTCGCGCTGGCGATCGGTGGCGATCGTCGCCTCCACGCTCGCCGCACGGCCGCCGCGGACATAGTCGATCCGCACCCGCTCGCCTGCGCGGATCTTCACGTAGCGGACCATGTCCTCGAACGTGTCCATCGATCGCCCGCCAATGGCGGTGATGCGGTCGCCCGCGGCCAGCCCCGCCGCCGCCGCCGCCGTGCCCGGGATCGCCTGCCCCACCGTGGCGGGGGTGCGCGCGTCGCCATAGGCGAGCGCGAAACCGCCGAGGATCAGGATCGCCAGCAGGAAGTTCACGACCGGCCCCGCCGCGACGATAATCGCGCGCTGCCACACCGGCTTCGCCTGGAAGGTGCGCGCGCGCTCCTCCGCGGGCAGCGCCAGCCACTCCGCCGAGGGCTGCGATACCGCGTTCATGTCGCCGGCGAACTTCACGTAGCCGCCCAGCGGCATCCAGCCGATCTTCCACCGCGTACCGCGCCGGTCGGTCCAGCCCGCCACCTCGCGGCCGAAGCCGATCGAGAAGGCGTCCGCCTTCACGCCGAACCAGCGCCCGGCGAGATAATGGCCCATCTCATGAACGAAGACGAGCGGACCGATCACCAGCACGAAGGCCAGCAGGGTCAGCACTATACCGGGGGTCTGGATCAAGCCACGCCATCCTCTACGCGCTCGCCCGCCAGCCGCCGCGCTTCCGCGTCGATCGCCAGCACGGCGTCGAGCGTCTCCGGCGCGGCCGGGTCGTAGCGCTGCATCGTATCGTCGACGATTGCGGCGATTTCGAGGAAGCCGATACGGCCGGCCAGGAAGGCGGCGACCGCCACCTCGTTGGCGGCGTTCAGGATCGCCGGGCGGGCGCCCCCCTCCTCCACCGCAGAGCGCGCCAGCGCCAGCGCGCGGAACCGCACCGGATCGGGCGCCTCGAAGTCGAGCCGGCCGATGGCGACCAAATCCAGCGGCTCCATCGGCGTCGCCATCCGGTCCGGCCAGGCGAGGCAGTGTGCGATGGGCACACGCATGTCGCTGGGGCCCAGCTGCGCCAGCACCGAACCGTCGACGTAATCGACCATGGAGTGGATCACCGACTGCCGATGAACGACGATCTCGATCCGGTCTGCCGGCACCGGGAACAGGCGGGCCGCCTCGATCAGCTCCAGCCCCTTGTTCATCATCGTCGCCGAATCGACCGAGATCTTGGCGCCCATCGACCAATTGGGATGCGCCACCGCCTGCTCCCGCGTCACCCGTGCCATCTCGTCCAGCGAGGCGTCGCGGAACGGGCCGCCGCTGGCGGTCAGCACGATCCGCCGCACGCGCTCCGGCCGGGCGAAATCGAAGCACTGGAAGATCGCGTTGTGCTCGCTGTCGGCGGGCAGGATCGTCGCGCCGTGGGCGCGCGCCGCGGCGGTGACGAGGTCGCCGGCGGAGACCAAAGGCTCCTTGTTCGCCAGGATCACGGTGCCGCCGCACTCGATCGCCGCCATCGTCGACGCGAGCCCCGCGCAGCCGACGATCGCCCCCATCGTCACATCGGCGCCCAGCGCGGCGGCGTCGCACACGGCGCGCGCACCGCCCGCCGCGGCGATGCCGGTGCCGGCCAGTGCCCGCTCCAGCTCGGCGAGGCAGGTCGCGTCCGCCACCACCGCCAGTTCCGCACGGGTGCGGATCGCCGCTGCGGCCAGCTTCGCGACGTCGCAATTGGCGGTCAGCGCCTTGACGCGGAAACGGTCCGGCGCGCGCTCCACCAGATCCAGCGTGGAGGTGCCGACCGATCCGGTGGCACCCAGGATCGTCACCGTCCTCACGGCAGCAGGACGAGCAGGGCGGCGATGGGCGCGACCGGAACCAACCCGTCGATCCGGTCCAGCACGCCGCCGTGGCCGGGAAGCGTGTTGCCCGAATCCTTCACGCCCGCCACCCGCTTCAGCCAGCTTTCATAGAGATCGCCCGCCTGCGCCAGCGCGGCCAGCAGCGGCGTCGCGAGCACGAAGCGCAGCGGCAACCCCTCCCCCGCGTGCAGCGCCAGCGCGAGCGCGGTGGCGGCCACCATCCCGCCGACCAGCCCCGCCCAGGTCTTGTTGGGGCTGAGCCGCGGCGCCAGCTTCGGCCCGCCGATCGTGCGCCCGGCGAAGAAGGCGCCGATATCGGTCGACCACACCAAAGCCATCGTCCAGAACGCGAACAGCAGCCCCCATTCCTGCCGACGCAGCACGATCAGCGCCATGACCGGCAGCGCGCAGTAGAGCACGCCCAGCGCAAGCTGCGGCAGCCGGGTGACGATGACGACGAAGAACGCGGCTCCCGCCACCAGGCCCAGCGTGAAGAAGTCGCGCGTTTCCAGCACCAGCCACGCCGGTGCCATTGTCGCCAGCGGCACGCTGAGCGCGAACTGCGCCAGCCGCTTGGTCTTCGCCGACACCTTTTGAAGGTCGGACCATTCGGCCATCATGAACAGCGAAACGACGACGGCGAGAAGCCAGAACGCGAAGCCGCCCATCCACAGCGCCACGCTGGCGACGGCGATCATCACCACGCTGGCGATCATGCGCAGCCGCAGGTTGGACGGGGTACGCAGCCTGGCGTCCGGCGTCGGCGGCAACGGCTCGGGCGTCACAACCCACCGTAGCGGCGCTGGCGGCCGCCGAACACCGCCACCGCCTGCGCCAATTCCGCCGCACCGAAGTCCGGCCACAGCGTATCGACGAACAGCAGCTCGGCATAGGCCGCCTGCCACAACAGGAAGTTCGACAGCCGCTGCTCGCCCGAGGTGCGGATGAGGAGGTCGAGCGGCGGCAGCTCGCGCGTCTCCAGTTCGGCCTCGATCGCGGCCTCGTCAATCCGCTCGGGCGGCAGCCGCTCCGCCAGGCGGCGCGCGGCGGCGGCGAGTTCCGCCTGCGCGCCATAGTTCAGCGCGATGGCCAGGATCGGCCCGGTGTTGCCCGCGGTGCGCGCCAGCCCGTCGTCCACCAGCGCGACGACGTCGGGCGCGAAGCGGCGATAGTCGCCGAGCACGCGCAGCCGCACATTCTCGCGCACCAGCTCGGCCAGATCGTTGCGGATGAAGAACTTCAGCAACCCCATCAGGTCGCCGATCTCTTCGGCCGGGCGGCGCCAGTTCTCGCTGGAGAAGGCGTAGAGCGTCAGCGCCTCGATCCCCATCGCCCGTGCCGCGCGGGTGACGGCGCGCACCGCTTCCACCCCCGCCTTGTGCCCGGCGGCGCGCGGCAGGTGCCGCGCCTTGGCCCAGCGTCCGTTGCCGTCCATGATGATGGCGACGTGGCGCGGCAGCACGGCCGCCGCGGGCACGGCCGACAGGATCGGCGCGGAGCTCACGCGACCGCGCCTCGACCGGCCGCCTTCGTCACGAACGGACCGCGGCTCACTTGCCCAGGATTTCCTTTTCCTTCGCGTCCGCCACCTGGTCGATGTCGGCGATGGTCGCGTCGGTCAGCTTCTGCACCTCGGTCTCGTGGCGCTTGCGCTCGTCCTCGCTGAACACGCCCTTCTTCTCGTCGGTCTTCAGCGCGTCCATGCCGTCGCGGCGCACGTTGCGGACGGCGACCTTCGCCTTTTCCGAATATTGCCCCGCCAGCTTGGCCAACTCCTTGCGCCGCTCCTCGGTCAGATCGGGAATGGGCAGGCGCAGCGTGTTGCCGTCGTTGATCGGGTTGAGGCCCAGCCCGGCGGAGCGGATCGCCTTCTCCACCGGGCCCACGTTGGTCTTGTCCCACACCTGCACGGAGATCATCCGCGGTTCCGGCACGGACACGGTCGCCACCTGGTTCAGCGGCATGTGTGCGCCGTACACCTCGACCGTCACCGGATCGAGCAGCGACGTGGACGCGCGGCCGGTGCGCAGACCGCCGAGATCGCCCTTCAGCGATTCGACCGCGCCGTGCATGCGGCGCTCGAGATCGGCCTTGTCGTACGCGGGCATCAGACGCTCTCCGTTTCCTTTTGCACCACCGTCGAGGTGCCTTCTCCACGCAGCACGGCGGCGAAATTGCCGTGCTCGCGGATGTTGAAGACGACGATGGGGATGTTGCTGTCGCGGCACAAGGCGATGGCACTGGCGTCCATCACCTTCAGGTTCCTTGCCAGGACCGTATCGTAACTGACTGTCTCGAAACGCTTTGCGTCGGGCACCTTCTTCGGATCGGCGTCGTAGACGCCATCCACCGACGTGCCCTTGAACAAGGCGTCGCAGTTCATCTCTGCCGCCCGCAGCGCGGCGCCGCTATCCGTCGTGAAGAAGGGCGAGCCGACGCCGGCGGCGAAGATCACCACGCGGCCCTTCTCCAGGTGCCGCTCCGCGCGGCGGCGGATGAAGGGTTCGCACACCGACTGCATCGGGATGGCGGACTGCACCCGGGTGTCGACGCCGATCTGCTCCAGCGCGTTCTGCACCGCCAGCGCGTTCATGACGGTGGCGAGCATGCCCATGTAATCCGCGGTGCCGCGCTCGAACCCCTTGGCCGCCGCGGCCAGCCCGCGAAAGATGTTGCCGCCGCCGACCACGACGCACAGCTCGTATCCCTCAGCCTTCACGTCGGCGATCTCTTCCGCCACCCGCGCGGTGACGGCAGGGTCGATCGCCAGCCCCCCCTCTCCCATGAGGACTTCGCCCGAGAGTTTCAGGAGGATGCGTTTGTAGCGGGGAGAGGTCATGAAGTCCGGTACGCTGGGAAAGTGGCGCGAACCTTAGGCGGCGCGAGCGGCGCGGGCAACCGCGGCGACAGGATAAACGGCCGCTTCGCCATAAACGTCATGCCGGCCTCGTCCCGGCATCCACCGCGCCGCACATCCCCGGATGACGAGGATCGTGGCGCCGTGGATACCGGCTCGAAACCGGCATGCCGGCACGGGTGACGTGAGGATCCTTACGCGGTCGGCTCGGGCTGCTTGCCCTGCGGCACGCCCGAGGCGGCGGCCACTTCGGCGGCGAAGTCCGACGCCTCCTTCTCGATACCCTCTCCCAGCTGGAAGCGGACATAGTCCTTCAGCTTGATCTCGGCACCGGCATCCTTGCCCGCCTTGGCCACGACGTCGCTGATCTTCGTCTTGCCGTCCATCACGAACAACTGGCTGACCAGCGCGTGCTCCTTGCGGTACTTGGCGATCGTGCCCTCGACCATCTTGGCGACGATGTCGGCCGGCTTGCCCGATTCGCCCGCCTTCTCCGCCGCGATGGCGCGCTCGCGCTCGATCTCGGCCTCGTCCAGGTCCTCCTCGTTCAGCGCCTTGGGGAAGGCCGCGGCGATGTGCATCGCCAGCTGCTTGCCGAGCGACTGGAGCACCTCGTCCGACGCCTTGCTCTCCAGCGCGACCAGCACGCCGATCTTGCCCAGGCCCGGCGCCTGCTGATTGTGCACGTAGGCGACGACCGCGCCCTCGGACACTTCCAGCCGCTTCGCGCGGCGCAGCGACTGGTTCTCGCCGATGGTCGCGATGTTGTTCGTCAGCACTTCGGCGACGGTGGTGCCCGACGGCATCGCCTCGGCCTTCAGCGCCTCGACGTCTCCGCCAGTGGCGAGCGCGATCTGCGTCACTTCGCGCACGAACGCCTGGAACTGGTCGTTCTTCGCGACGAAATCGGTCTCCGAATTGACCTCCACCGCGGCGCCCTTCGTGCCCGACACGGCGACGCCGACCAGCCCCTCGGCCGCGGTGCGGCTGGACTTCTTCTGCGCGGCGGCCAGGCCCTTGGTGCGCAGCCAGTCGAGCGCGGCGTCCATGTCGCCGCCGGTCTCGCTGAGCGCCTTCTTGCAGTCCATCATGCCCGCGCCGCTCTTCTCGCGCAGGTCCTTGACCATCGCTGCCGTGATATCGGCCATCGTTCTATCCTCAATCTGCAAAAGCCGTTCGGGCTGAGCGAAGTCGAAGCCCGAGCGCAGCGGCTGCCCTTCGACTTCGTTCAGGGCGAACGGAGGTTTGAAGGCGCGGGTTACCACGCCTCCATGACGGTTACGCGGCGGCGGTCTCTTCGCTCGCCGGGACGTCGCCGGGCTGCGCTGCGGGCGTTTCCACCTCTGCCGACAGCGCCGCTTCCGCCGGCGGCTCGTCCATCGCGCCCAGGTCGCGGCCCGAGCGGGCCTGCTGCTGCTGGCCGCCACGGGTCGCCGCGATCGCGATCGCCTCGCAGTACAGGCGAATGGCGCGGCTGGCGTCGTCGTTGGCCGGCACCGGGAAAGCGATGCCGTCCGGCGAGACGTTCGAATCCAGGATCGCGACGACCGGGATGCCCAGCGTGTTGGCCTCCTTGATCGCCAGCTCTTCCTTGTTCGCGTCGATCACGAACATGACGTCGGGAACGCCGCCCATGTCGCGGATGCCGCCCAGGCTCATCTCCAGCTTGTCGCGCTCGCGCGTCAGCTGCAGCACTTCCTTCTTCGTCAGGCCGTGCGTGTCGCCCGACAGCTGCTCCTCCAGCGCCTTCAGCCGCTTGATGGAGTTGCTGATGGTCTTCCAGTTGGTCAGCATGCCGCCGAGCCAGCGGTGGTTGACGAAATGCTGCCCGGCGCGACGCGCCGCCTCTGCGACCGGCTCCTGCGCCTGGCGCTTGGTGCCGACGAACAGCACCTTGCCGCCCGCGGCGACGGTGGAGCTGACGAACTCCAGCGCGCGCGCGAACAGCGGCACGGTCTGCGACAGGTCGATGATGTGGACGCCGTTGCGGTCGCCGAAGATGTAGGGCTTCATCTTCGGGTTCCAGCGATGCGTCTGGTGGCCGAAATGCGCGCCGGTCTCGATCAGCTGCTGCATGGTGACGACGGGTGCCGCCATGGTCGTAATTCCTTCCGGTTGAGCCTCTGGGAAGCGAGTGACGCGGCCTGGAAGGCCGGCGCACCGGGTGATGATGCTTCCCATGCGGGGTTTAGGGGCGCGCCCTTAGCCGATCGCGCGTCGCACCTCAAGCGCGAAGAGGTGCTTGACGCGAGGGAACGAAAATGGAACAAGACAAAAGAACAGAATGCGAACCTTCGTAGCGGGTCGATGTTTCGGCAGTGGAATGTTACCGGAATATTGCCGTCAAGGGGGAACCGCACACTTATCCACAGGTTTGCGACGAATGGCTCGCGACCGAGCGAAGGGCGAACGACATGGCGACGGTGATGACTTTCCTGGTGTTCGGCGGCGCACTCGCGGCCTCGGTCTACGCGCTGGTGGCGACGCTCTCGCCGCGTGTCGAACAGATCGCCGACGTGCTGTTCGGTCGGCAGCAGCCCCGCTTCGAGCCGCTCGCCGCGCTGGTGCGGGCGGAGCGGCGGATCGCCGTCAGGCGCTGGGCGGCGGTGCCGGCGGGGCGGGCGACGCTGCGGGCGCGCGAAGCCGCCTGACCCTGGCATAGCTTGCGATGCTGAGCGGCAGGCACGCGAGATAGACGAGACAGGCCACGGTCGCGGTCTCCCAGGGCGCATTCACCGCCGCCGCGGCGACGATGACGACCAGCGCCAGCGCTTCGAACCGGACGGTCCGCCGCAGCTTCAGCGATGTCCACGAGAAGGTGGCGAGGCTGGAGACCATCAGCAGGGCGACAACCGCCACCCAGGGCGCCACCAGCCGCGGATCGCGCAGGACCGGCTCGCCGCTCCAGAACCAGGCGAACATCGGCGCGAGCGCCAGTCCTGCGCCCGCCGGGGCGGGTACGCCGGTCAGGAAGCCCGCGGACTTGTGCGGCTGCTCGTCCGCGTCGATCGCGGCGTTGAAGCGGGCGAGCCGCAGCGCGCAGAAGACCGCGAGCATCAGCGACGCCATCCAGCCGAAGCGCGGCAGCGTCTGCAGCGACCAGAGGTAGAGGATCAGCGCGGGCGACACACCGAAGGAGATCGCGTCGGACAGCGAGTCCAGCTCGGCGCCGAAGCGGCTCTCGCCGTGCAGCATCCGCGCGACGCGCCCGTCCAGACCGTCGAGCACGCCCGCGACCAGCACCAGCACGACCGCCAGTTCCCAGCGCCCAGCGATGGCGAAGCGGATGCCCGAAAGACCGGAGCAGAGCGCCAGCGCGGTGACGGCATTGGGGGCTACCGCGCGCAGCGGCAGGCCGCGGCGCAGCACCAGCGGGCGGCGTTTGGGCTCGGATCGCGGCTGGCCCGCTCCGCTCCCGGGTCCACTGCCTCCTGGGCTCACTGCGGCTCCCCCCTTACTGCGCCACGCCGGTGGCGGGCAGCGCACCGTGACGACCGAGCACCGTCTCGCCGGCGATGGCACGCTGGCCGAGCGCGACCTGCGGCGCACAGCCGTCCGGAAGGTACACGTCGACGCGGCTGCCGAACCGGATCAGGCCGACACGCTGGCCCGCCGCGACGATGTCGCCCACCTTCGCGAAGGCCACGATGCGCCGCGCGACCAGCCCGGCGATCTGCGTGAAGCCGACCTTGCGCCCATCATGCCCCTCGACGACGAAATGCTGGCGCTCGTTCTCCTCCGACGCCTTGTCGAGGTCGGCATTGAGGAACTTGCCCGAGATGTAGACCACTTGCCGGATGGTGCCGGCGATCGGCGCGCGATTGATGTGCACGTCGAACACCGACATGAACACGGACACGCGCACGCGGCTCCCCTCGCCCAGCTCGCCCGACAGCTCGCGCGGTACCGGCACCCGCTCGATCATCGTGACCAGTCCGTCGGCGGGCGAGACGACCAGGTCGTCGCCCACCGGCGTGGTGCGGACGGGGTCGCGGAAGAACGCCGCCACCCAGATGGTGACGCCCAGCAGCGGCCAGAAGAATACCTTGGACAGGATCGTCGCCAGCAGCGTGATGCCAAAGGCGATCGCGGTGAACTTCTGCCCTTCGGGATGGATCGCGGGGAACCGCCATTTGACGGTGGTGGTGACGGGCACGCCGCCGTGCTGCGGCGGTTTCTCTAACGATGGCATGGCTGCGGTCTACCGGGCGCGCCCCGTCGTGACAATCGCACGCGTCACGCCGTCGCGGGCGCGCGACCACGCCGCCGCATCGCTCCGCCCACCGCGCCGAAGCCGAGGATCATCAGCGCCCAGGTCGCAGGCTCGGGAACGCCGTTCACGCCCAGCTGGCCAGCGATGCCGGAACCGAGCGCCTGGTGGATGCCGCGCGTCGGGTGGACGCCATCGAAATAGGTGTAGTTGGTGCAGGCCGGCGCCGCCGTGGTGCCGAGGCACGCGTCGGTGGTGTTCAGCCCGGCCGGCAACCCCGCGGCGGTCGGATCGGCGTAGATGCGCGCCTGGTAGGCGAAGAAATCGAAGAAGATGAAGTTGGCGCCGGTACGCTCCGCAAATTGGTCGGTCAGTCCGTCGAAGGCGGTGTTGAGGCCGAGCGACATCTGCCGCCCCGCCGCCTCCAGCGCGTCCGAGTTGAACTGCGTCACCACCGGAATCTGCCCCACATCGGGCAGCCCCGTGATGACGAAGTTGCGCGCGCCCAGCGTGTAGAGCGAGGTCAGCCCCTCGCTCATCGCGGTCAGCGTGGGGGCGAAATCGGGCACGTAGCGCGGATTGGCACCCAGCTTGGCCAGCTCGCTGCGGATGTCGTTGCCGCCCAGCGTGACGAGCACGAGCGAATCGGCGGTGAATTGCTGGCCCGACGTGCGGAAGCTCGCCACCTGCTCGGCGAAGCTCGGGCTGGCGTCGCCCGCCACCTCGCGCGCCTGCGCGCCGCCGACGGAGAAGTTGCGGCCGCCATAGGCCGAGGCGGTGGTCACCTGCCCCTCCACCCCGCGCGACAGCCAGTCGGCGTAGGTCAGCCCGTTGGAGAAGCGGCCCTGGTAATATCCCTGCGCGGCGGGTGCCGGATCCTCCCCGCCCGAGGCGGCGCGTCCGGCCTGCGCATTGCCGGCATCGACCAGGCTGTCGCCGAACACGAACAGCCGATCGTACGGCTTTGCCGTCTGCGCACCCGCCGGCAAGGCCGCCAGCATCACCGCGGCCATCGCGAACCCTTTGGTCAACATCCTCGATCCCTTCGCTTTTCTGTTATGGCGTCATGATATCGTCATTGATCGGCAATGCACGCGCAAATCGCCGCGGCGCCGGGCGTTGCCAGCCGCCGGGCGAATGCCTATCGCCCCCGGCAACCCTCCCCCTTGCAAGGAAGCGAAGATGGCGAAGATCAAGGTGAAGACGCCCGTCGTGGAGATCGACGGCGACGAGATGACGCGGATCATCTGGGAGTGGATCCGCGAGCGGCTCATCAAGCCGTACCTCGACATCGATCTCGATTATTACGACCTCGGCATCGAGCACCGCGACGCCACCGACGACAAGGTGACGGTGGACAGCGCGCACGCCATCCAGAAGTACGGCGTCGGCGTGAAGTGCGCCACGATCACGCCGGACGAGGCGCGGGTCGAGGAATTCGATCTGAAGAGCATGTGGAAGTCGCCCAACGGCACGATCCGCAACATCCTGGGCGGTGTCGTCTTCCGCGAGCCCATCGTGATCCGCAACGTGCCGCGCCTGATCCCGGGCTGGACCCACCCGATCGTCGTCGGCCGCCACGCCTTCGGCGACCAGTATCGCGCCACCGACTTCAAGGTGCCCGGCAAGGGCAAGCTGACGATGAAGTGGACGGGCGAGAACGGCGACGAGATCGAGCGCGAGGTGTTCGACTTCCCCGCCGCGGGCGTCGCGATGGGCATGTACAACCTCGACGAATCGATCCGCGACTTCGCGCGCGCCAGCCTGAACTACGGCATCAATCGCAAGTGGCCGGTGTACCTCAGCACGAAGAACACGATCCTGAAGGCGTACGACGGCCGCTTCAAGGACATCTTCGCCGAGGTGTACGAGGCGGAGTTCGCCGAGGCGTTCAAGGAACTGGGCATCGTCTACGAGCACCGCCTGATCGACGACATGGTCGCCAGCGCGCTGAAGTGGAACGGCGAGTTCGTGTGGGCGTGCAAGAACTACGACGGCGACGTGCAGTCGGACCAGGTGGCGCAGGGCTTCGGCTCGCTGGGCCTCATGACCTCGGTCCTGATGACGCCCGACGGCAAGACCGTGGAGGCGGAGGCCGCGCACGGCACCGTCACGCGCCACTATCGCCAGCACCAGCAGGGCAAGGCGACGTCGACGAACCCGATCGCGTCGATCTTCGCCTGGACCGGCGGGCTGAAGTTCCGCGGCCGCTTCGACGGCACGCCGGACGTGACCCGCTTCGCCGAGGAGCTGGAGCGCGTCTGCATCGAGACGGTGGAGAACGGCGATATGACCAAGGACCTCGCGATCCTGATCGGCCCCGACCAGAAGTGGATGACGACCGAGCAGTTCTTCGAGGCGGTGCGCCTGAACCTCGAGAAGAAGATGGCGACCTGGGCGTAAGCCGTCGCGATCCGGAAGCGGCGAGGGCCTGGCGGGCGACCGCCGGGCCCTTTTCGTTGGCGACGATGACCACGCCGGGCGTCCGGTGCTCTCGACGATCCTTCATTACCGGTGAGACGCCTACGACGCGCTTGACTTCAAGTCTACCTATGTAGATTAGACGGGTATGGCTCGTTCTCCCTCATTCGCAACCCGTCGCGTCCTCCTGATGCTCGCCGGTTGCGGGGGAGCGTGGCGGCACGGCTACGACATCGTGCGCGAGACGGGGATCAAGTCCGGTACGCTCTATCCCATGCTCATCCGGCTGGCGGCCCAGGGGTTGCTCGAGGCGGAGTGGCAACCGCCGGTCGAGCCCGGCCGCCCGCCCCGCCATGCCTATCGACTGACCGCGCAGGGCGCGCGGCTGGCTGCCGAACTCTCCGCGAACGAGGACGGCGCCGGCCGCGCGGTACCCGCGTGATCGCGCCGCGCCTGATCGCGCGCGCGATCCTGCGCGTGGTCCCCGCGGAGCATGCCGCTTGGGCGGAGGCGATGGCGTGCGAGATCGTGGCGGCGCGGGACGACCGACGCTTCGCCATGGGATGCCTGTGCGCGGCGATGGGGCTGCGCCTGCGAACGACTGGAGGACGAGCAATGGAACAGGTGAGCGAGCGACCGAGGATGACGGCGGTGTCCTGCGGCGTGGTGGCCGCGCTGCTCGGTCTCGTCTACCTCGGCAGGACCGGGGCGCCGGCGACCATGCTGGCAGCGAACGCGGGAGCGATCGCGCTGGGACTGGCGGGGGTTGCCGTGCCGCGGCGCGTCCTGCTGTCCGATGCGACCGCGCTGTTCACCGCCTTCCTGCTGCTCGCCACCGCGCTCCTCGGCGCGGCGGCGGACGGCGCGGCGCGCTGGCTCCACCTCGGCGTCGCGGTCCAGCCGAGCCTCGTGCTGCTGCCCGCCGCGATCCTGGCGCACCTGACGCGACGCAGTGCGCTGACGGCCGGCGCGATGGTCGTTGCGGCGCTCGCGCTGGCGTGGCAGCCCGACCGCGCGATGGCCGGCGCGCTGCTGGCGGCATTGCTCGCCGGCGGAAGGCGATCCGGGCCGGTGCCGATCCTTGCGGCGGCGGCGGCGTTCGCCATCACGCTGCTGCGCGTCGACGACCTGCCGGGGGTGGAATGGGTCGACGGCGTCCTGTTCTCCGCGGTCGCGCGCGGCGTGCTGCCGGGTCTCGCCGTGATCGGCGGAACCGCGGTTCTGCTGGCGCCCGCCCTCTTCGCCCTGCGCGATGCCCGTGCCGACACGCGTGCCTTCGGCGCGACATGGGGGGCGGTCGTCGCCGCGGCTGCGCTCGGCAATTACCCGACTCCGCTGGTCGGCTACGGCGGCAGCGCGATCCTCGGCTACCTGCTCGCGGCCGCGTGCCTGCCCGCCCGCCCGGCCGCACGCGCCATCGATCCCGTGCCCGCGATGCGTGACGCGGCGCGCGACGACAGACTTTTTCGCCTCGCCTGAGCGACAGGCGCTGACAGGACCGGTCGCCTCCGCCTAAGGTCGCGCGCATGGCGATCGGTCTCGACAATGCAGGTTTCTCCGACGCGCTGGTGATCCTGGGTGCCGCCGGGCTGGTGATCCCCGCCTTCGCGCGCTTCCGCGTCAGCCCCGTCATCGGCTTCATCCTGGTGGGTGCGCTGGTCGGGCCGGCGGGGCTGGGCGCGCTCGTGCCGGAGCACCCTTGGCTGTATTATCTCACCATCTCCGACCGGGAATCGATCGAGCCGTTCGCCGAGTTCGGCATCGTCCTGCTGCTGTTCTCGATCGGGCTGGAGCTCAGCTTCCGGCGGTTATGGGCGATGCGGCAGTTGGTCTTCGGCATCGGCGCGGCGGAACTGTTCGGCTCGGCCGCGCTGATCGCGGTCGCGCTGCACTGGCTGGGGCAGGACTGGGCCGGGTCGGCGGGGCTGGGCCTGGCCGTCGCGCTGTCGTCCACCGCGCTGGTGCTGCCGCTGGCGGGGACTGCGAGCCAGGTGGGACGCCGCGCCTTCGCGATGCTGCTGTTCGAGGACCTGGCGCTCGTCCCCATCATCTTCGCGCTGGGCGCGATGGCGCCGACGGCCAGCGACGACGGCTGGGCGGGGCTCGCGGGCACGGCGCTGCGCGGTGGGCTGACGGTGGTCGCGATCTACATCGCCGGGCGGCTGGTGCTGCCGCGGCTGTTCGCGCAGGCGGCCCGCACGAAGAGTCCCGAGCTGTTCCTCGCCGCCTCGCTGCTCGTGGTGATCGTCGCGAGCGTCGCGACCACCGCGGCGGGCCTGTCGCCGATCGTCGGCGCGCTGCTCGCCGGGCTGCTGATCGCGGAGACCGAGTATCACAGCGAGGTCGAAGTCATCACCGCGCCGTTCAAGGGGCTGGCGCTCGGCGTGTTCCTCATCACCGTGGGGATGAGCCTGGACCTGCGGCTGATCCTCGCCAACTGGCCGTCGCTGCTGCTCGCCGTCGTCGGCGTCGTCGCCGTGAAGGCGGTCGTCACCTACCTGCTGCTGCGCGTGGCGCAGGCGCGCGCCGGGGTGGCGGCGGAGACAGGGCTCCTCATGGGCAGCCCGTCGGAGACGACGCTGATCGTGCTCGCCACCGCGGCGCAGGCGCAGCTGATCCTGCCGTCCACCGCCGCCTTCTGGCAGACGGTGACGGCCATCGGCCTGACGCTGACGCCGTTGCTGGCGAAACTGGGCACCTTCGTCTCGCGCCGGCTGGAGGGGCGCGACACGTTGGCCGACGATGGCGCGGAGGCGGGCGAGGGATCGCGCGCGATTGTCTTCGGCTTTGGCCGCGTGGGGCGCATGGTCGCAGACATGCTGGCGCGGCACGATCAGCCCTACGTCGCCGTGGAGGCGGACATCGACGCGGTGACGGAAGCGCGCGCCGCGGGCTATCGCATCGTCTTCGGCGACGTGGCGCGGGCGGAGCTGCTGGAGCGGCTGGACCTGGCGAACGCGCGCGCGCTGATCCTGACGATGGATGATCCGGTGCTGACGGTGCGGCTGGCGAAGCGGCTGCGCACCACGCATCCGGATCTCCCGATCATCGCGCGCGCGCGCGATCCCGGCCATGCCGCGGAGCTGTACCGCGCCGGCGTGACCGACGCGGTGCCGGAGACGCTGGAAAGCTCGCTGCAACTGTCCGAGGCGGTGCTCGTCGACCTGGGAGTCGCGATGGGTCCGGTGATCGCCTCCATCCACGAGAAGCGGGACGAGCTGCGCGCCGCGATCCGCAGCGAAGCGATGATGACGCGTGAGCCGCGGATCCGCCGGTTGCGCCGGCAGGACGAGGTGGAAACGTCGCAGGCCTGACACATCCTGTCGCCAAATCGCCGGAAAGACGTTGTAGATCGATGGCGATGACCCCCACCGACCTGCGCGTCGCGCTCTTCAGCGGCAATTACAACTACACGCGCGACGGCGCGAACCAGGCGCAGAACCTGCTGGTCGGCTCGCTCCTGGACGCCGGCGTGCCCGTCCGCGTCTATTCGCCCACCGCGCCGATCCCGGCGTTCCAGGCGCGCGGCGACGTCGTCGACGTACCTTCCGTTCCCTTCCCCGGAGGGCGCGGCGAGTACCGGCTGGGGCGCGGCCTGCCCGCGCGGCCGCGCCGCGACCTGGAGGCGTTCGCACCGACGCTGGTGCACGTCTCCTCGCCCGAATTCACCGGCCATGCCGCCGTCACCTGGGCGCGCACGCACGGCGTCCCCGTGGTGGCGGCGGTGCACACGCGGTTCGAGACGTACTTCCAATATTACGGCCTGAAGCTGATCCAGCCCGGCATCCGCGCCATCCTGCGCCGCTTCTACGATCGGGCCGACCGGGTGATCGTGCCGACACCCTCCGTGGCCGAGACGATCCGTGAGCTGGGTGTCGCCACGCCGATCTCGCTGTGGCCGCGCGGCGTCAATCACCAGCGCTTCCGGCCGGAGGCGCGCAGCCTCCAATGGCGCCGGTCGCTCGGCATCGCCGACGACGAGGTCGCGGTCGGCTTCCTCGGCCGGCTGGTGCTGGAAAAGGGGCTGGGCATCTTCGCCGAGGTGATCGCGGCGCTTCGGGCGCGCGGCGTGAAGCACCGCGTGCTCGTCGTCGGCAAGGGGCCGGCGGAGGAGTGGTTCGCCAAACAGACGCCCGAGGCCGCGTTCGCCGGGTTCCAGACCGGCGACGACCTGGGCCGCGCCGTGGCCAGCATGGACGTTCTGTTCAACCCGAGCGTGACGGAGACGTGGGGACAGGTGACCTCGGAGGCGATGGCGGCGGGCGTCCCCGTCGTGGCCGCGCGCGCGACGGGCGCGGTCGACCTGCTGGAGGAGGGCGTATCCGGCTTCCTCGTCTCGCCGCGCGACGTCGCCGCCTATGCCGACGCGATCGCCCGGCTGGTCGCCGACCCCGCGCTCCGCGCGCGCATGGGCGCGGCGGCGAACGCGCGGGCGGCGACCTTTCGGTGGGACACCGCCAATGCGGCGGTGCTCCGGGCCTATCGCGAGGTGCTGGCGTCGCGCCAGTCGTAGGTCAGCGGCGCTTCGCGAAAGGCGAAGCGGTCGATGTGCGTCGCCACCACCTCCTGCATCCGCGCCATGTCCTCGCTCGCCGGCACGGTGAGCGCGAGGTCCAGCGTGGCGCTGTCCGCCCGCATCTCCAGCCGCGATCCGTTGGGAAAGGCGATCGTCCCCTCCTCCTCGGAGAAGGCGACGTCCATCTTGTGCGACCAATGCTTGGCGAGCTGCTGCAGGTAGCGGCTGGCCGAGGCGGTGGGCACGCGGGCGACGGTGACGGCGATCATCGCAGCCGCTCGATCTTCTGCGCCACTTCGTCGATCAGCGCGGCGATATCGTGGAGCGTGTCGTCGCTGAACTCGCCCTTCTCCAGCCGGTGGCCCAGCGCGACGCGCAGATTGCCCATGGCGCGGCGGATCGGCGCCTTGTCCGCGCGCTCGCGCCGTGCGCCGACCGCCTGGAGGCGCGCGATCAGCTCCTCGACCTGCTCCCTGTTCTCCTCTAGGTGCATGGCGCCCTCGGGCGTCACCTCGAACCGCTTGCGCGTGTCGTCGCTCGCCTGCTCGCGGGTCAGCCCCATCTCGCCCAGCATCGTCAGCGTGGGATAGACCGTGCCGGGGCTGGGCGCGTAGGCGCCGCCGGTCAGCTCCTCCACCGCCTTGATGAGCTCGTAGCCGTGGCGCGGCTCGTCGGCGATCAGGCGCAGCAGCACCAGCCGCAATTCACCGCCGTCGAACATCCGCCGGCCGCGCCCGCCGCCGTAACCGCCGCCGCGCGGGCCGCGCGGGGCGTCGAAGCTCCACTCCACGTTGAACGGTCCGAACGACCGGCTGCCGCGTGTCCCGCAGCGGGGGTGATGATGTCCGAACATGATGATCCTGTGTGACGTGATGCTATCAAGATATATCGCGATACAGCTTCGTCAAGCCGGGCCACCGACAAAAGGATGACGGCGCGCCCGCGCGCGCCTATCTCCTCGCGCATGGCCGACCTGTTCGCGGGCATGGACCCCGCGCCCGCCCCCGCCCCGCTGCCCGAGCAGGCGCCGCTCGCCGACCGGTTGCGTCCGCAGCGATTGAAGGAGGTGGTGGGTCAGGAGCATCTGACCGGCGCGGACGGGGCGATCGGGCGGATGGTGGCGGCCGGGCGGCTCTCGTCGATGATTTTGTGGGGGCCGCCGGGGACGGGCAAGACCACGATCGCGCGGCTGCTGGCCGATGCGGTGGGGCTGCGCTTCGCCGCCATTTCCGCGGTGTTCTCCGGCGTGGCGGACCTCAAGAAGGCGTTCGCCGAGGCCCGCGACCACGCCCGCCTGGGCAAGCGCACGCTGCTGTTCGTCGACGAGATCCACCGCTTCAATCGCGCGCAGCAGGACGGCTTCCTGCCCTATGTCGAGGACGGCACCGTGACGCTGGTCGGCGCGACGACGGAGAACCCCAGCTTCGAGCTGAACGCCGCGCTGCTCAGCCGCGCGCAGGTGCTGATCCTTCACCGGCTCGATCGTGCCGCGCTGGAGCAGCTGATCGCGCGGGCAGAGGCGATGGAGGAGCGCCCCCTGCCCCTCTCTCTCGAGGCGCGCGACGCGCTGGTCGCGAGCGCGGACGGCGACGGGAGATTCCTGCTCAACCAGGTCGAGACCTTGTTCTCCGTCGACCTCACCGATCCGCTGCAACCTGCGGAACTATCGTCCTTTCTGCAACGCCGCGTCGCCGTCTACGACAAGGACCGGGAGGGGCATTACAATCTCATCAGCGCGCTGCACAAGTCGATCCGCGGTTCCGATCCGCAGGCCGCGCTCTACTATCTCGCGCGGATGCTGACCGCGGGGGAGGAGCCGCTCTACCTGCTGCGGCGGCTGACCCGCGCGGCGGTGGAAGACGTCGGGCTCGCCGATCCGCAGGCGCTGGCGCAATGCCTGGCGGCGAAGGAGGCGTACGACTTCCTCGGCTCGCCGGAGGGCGAACTCGCGATCGCGCAGGCGTGCCTCTATCTCGCCACCGCGCCGAAATCGAACGCCGCCTATACGGCGCAGAAGAAGGCGTGGCGCACGGCGCGGGAAACGGGATCGCTGATGCCGCCCGCCAACATCCTGAACGCGCCGACGAAGCTGATGAGGCAGATCGGTTACGGCGCGGGATACGAGTACGATCACGACGCCGAGGGCGGCTTCTCCGGCGCGAACTACTGGCCCGACGACCTGCCGCCGCAGACTTTCTACGAGCCCACCGGGCGCGGCACGGAGAAGCGGATCGCCGAGCGGATGGCGTGGTGGGAGGAGCGGCGGCGTGAGCGCGACGCCTGACCGCCTGCACGGCTGGGCCGAGGTGGTGGCGCTCGCCGCCGCGCTGCCCGGCGTCGAGGAAGGCACCAGCTACGGCAAGCCCGCGGTGAAGATGAATGGCCGCATGATCGCCGCCGCCACCGCGCCCGACGCGGGCAGCTTCGTCCTCCACGTGGCGGTGGCGGACAAGGAGGTGCTGATGGCCACCGATCCCGTCACCTTCCATGAGACCGACCACTATCGCGGCTGGCCCGCCGTCCTCGTGCGCTACGGCACGCCCGCGCGCGAGCGGATCGCGCTGCTGCTCGCGCGGGCGTGGTGGGACCGGGCAAAGGTGGCGCAGCGCAGGGACTATGGCGATCGCCCCTGACCGCTTCCGGCATTTTTCCGCAATTGACTGGTCCGGTGCCGTGGGCGAGCGCCAGCCCGGCATCGCCGTGGCGATATGCGGGAGGGAAGGCGCGCCCGCGCTGGTGAGGCCCGGACACGTCTGGTCGCGCGCGGACGTGGGCGGGTGGCTATGCGATGCCTTGCCGCCGGACACGCTGGTCGGGCTGGACCTCGGCGCCGCGCTGCCGTTCGTCGATCGCGGCGCCTATTTCCCCGGGTGGACGGAGAGCCCGGCGGACGCCCGGGCGCTGTGGCGGCTGGTGGAGCGGTGGAGCGCGGCCGATCCGCACCTCGCCGCCACCGGCTTCGTCGCGCACGAGCAGGCGGCGCGGCACTTCCGGCGGCACGGCGGCCGGGTGGGCGATCTGTTCGAACCCGGTCGCGGACGCCTGCGCGTGACGGAGCGGGCGCAGGCGGCGGCGGGGCTGAATCCCTATTCCAACCTGAACCTCGTCGGCGCGGCGCAGGTCGGCAAGTCGAGCCTGACCGGGATGCGCGTGCTCCATCGCCTGTCGGGCACGATCGCGATCTGGCCGTTCGATCGCGTCCCCGCGACAGGATCGGTGATCGTCGAGATCTACACCACCATCGCCGCGCTGGCGGCTGGACGGCGCAAGGGGCGCGCGAAGATGCGGACCGTGGCCGAACTGGACGCCGCGCTGGCCGCCATCGGCAGCCCGCCCGCCGGGATCGCCGATCCCGTCACCGATCATCAGTGCGATGCGCTGCTGACGGCGGCGTGGCTGCGCACCGTCGCGCACGACGCTGCGCTGTGGCGGCCAGCCGGCATGACGCCCCACGTCGCCGCCACCGAAGGCTGGACCTTCGGCATCGGCTGACGCATGGGGGCGGGACGCCGGTTTAGCTCAGCTGGTAGAGCAGCGGTTTTGTAAACCGAAGGTCGCGGGTTCGATCCCTGCAACCGGCACCACGCCCCCCTCTCCTCACTGCGGCGGAAGCTGCCAGCGCACGCGGTCGCGATAGGTCGCCGCGATCGGATTGCCGGCCTCGTCCCGGGCGGGGGTGAATCGGCCGCGCGCGCGGTACAGCCGGCAGGTGGTCTGGTCGAGCGTGGCCGAACCGCTCGGCTGCGTGACGGCGCAATCCGCTACCCGCCCGTCGGGCGCGATCGCCAGCGTGACCGCGACCGTCCCCTCGTCCCCGGCACGCAGCGCGGCGGCGGGGTAGTCGTCGGTGCTGAACCACGCGATGCGATTGCCGCGCACGCTGGGACCAGCGGCGAGGCTCGGCCGCGACGGCGTCGGCTCCGCGGTGGGTTCGACCGCAAGGGTCACGGCATCCACGCCGGGCAGCGTCACGAGGCCGGGATCGACGGCCACGGTCCAACTGGACGCCGGCGCCTCGATCCGCGGCGCCGGCATCGTCGCGCTCCGCGGCGCCGGGATCGACTTCGACGCGGGCGGCGCCGGTTCCGGCGGGGGCGGCGGAGGGACGTCGATCGGCACGTTCGTCGTCAGCAGCGTGGGCACGAACTTCGTCGCGATCTCCACCGCCATTCCGCTGACGAACAGATAGCCGATCGCGCCATGCACCGCGGCCACGCCGGCGATGATGGAGACACGGCGGGAACCGCGAACCTGGTCTGCATATGCCATGGCATGTCCCTTCGCTGGCGGAAGGTGCCGTGACCGGGCGTCATGCTCGTCTGACGACAAGCTTCCGTTACGGAAAGCTGCGCTTCTTCGCGGCAACGGTCAAGCGGCCCGCCACTGGTGCAACCCGGCCGATCCGCTATCGTTACGCCACGAGCATGAAGATCCGTCACGCATGAAGGTCAAGGTCGCGAGCTACAACATGCGCAAGGCGATCGGCACCGATCGCCGCCGCAATCCCGAGCGGGTGTTGCAGGTGCTGCGCGAGGTGGATGCCGACATCGTCGCGCTGCAGGAGGCGGATCGCCGCTTCGGGCAGCGCGCGGCGGTGCTGGCGCCGCACCTGCTGGACGAGCACGGCGACTGGAAGGCGGTGCATTTCGGCGTGCGCGCCGCCAGCATGGGATGGCACGGCAATGCGGTGCTGGTGCGCCGCTCGGCGGAGGTCCTCGGCTGCGAGGCGGTGCACCTGCCCGCGCTGGAACCGCGCGGCGCGGTGATGGTGGACGTGGGGATCGGCGGGCAGGTGGTGCGCGTGGTCGGCATGCACCTCGACCTCTCCGGCCTGTGGCGGCGCAAGCAGGCGCACGCGATCCTGGCGCATGTCGCCGCCAGCACGCACCGCTATCCCACGGTGATGATGGGCGACCTCAACGAATGGTCGCGTGCCGCGGGGTGCCTGCGCGACTTCGGCGCCGACTATCGCTTCGCGGAGACGGGCCCCTCGTTCCACGCCCGCCGCCCGATCGCGCGGCTGGACCGGATCATGGTGTCGCACGAATTCGCGATCGACCGGTGCGGCGTCCACGTCTCCCCCGCCTCGCGCGTCGCGTCGGACCATCTGCCGATATGGGCGGAACTCACCGCATGAGTGATGGGGGCGGCCGCGCGCGGGAGAAGGAGCTGCGGCTGGCGCTGGTCTGCTACGGCGGGATCAGCCTCGCGGTCTACATGCACGGCATCACCAAGGAGGTGTGGCACGTCGCCCGCGCCAGCCGCGCGGTGCAGGCGGGCGAGCCGCTGACGGACGGCACCGGCCCGGGGGGCACCGCGGCGGTCTATGCCGCGCTGCTGGACGGGATCGCGGACGAGGCCGGACTGCGCCTGCGCGTCATGCCGGACATCGTGGCGGGCGCGAGCGCGGGAGGCATCAACGGCATTTTCCTGGCGCAGGCGATCGCGGCCGGGCACAGCCTGGACCCGCTGACCGACCTGTGGCTGGACCATGCCGACGTCGAGCAGCTGATCGACCGTGACGCCGCCCCCTCCTCCCGCTTCTCCAAGGTATGGGCGCTGCCGCTCGCCTGGATGGCGGCGGGGCGCAGCGCGGACAAGCTGGACGAGCTGGAGGAGACGACGCGCGAGGAGGTGCGCGCCAAGCTGTCGCACTTCGTCCGGTCGCGCTGGTTCGAGCCGCCGTTCAGCGGCGGCGGCTTCACCGCGCGGCTGCTGGAGGCGCTGGACGCGATGGCCGCCGCGCCGCGCGGGCCGCGACTGCTGCCCCCCGGCCAGCCGCTCGACCTGTTCGTCACCGTCACCGACTTCAGCGGCCATCCCGAGCGGCTGCGGCTCCACTCCCCGCCCGAGGTGCTGGAGACCGAGCACCGCCTGGTCGTCACCTTCAGCGATCATGGCGACCCGTGCGAGACGCTGGCCGACGCCGCCGAGCTCGCCTTTGCGGCGCGCGCGACCTCCAGCTTTCCCGGTGCCTTCCCGCCCTTCACCGTGGGCGAGCTGGACGCCGCGTTGCAGGCGAGAGAGCAGGACTGGAACGGCCGCGACGCGTTCCTTCGCCGCGTCCTGCCGCGCCACCATGCCGCCGGCGCGGCGGAGAAGGCGGTCCTGATCGACGGGTCGGTGCTGGCAAACCGCCCCTTCCGCCCCGCCATCGACGCCCTGCGCGAGCGGCCGGCGCGGCGACAGGTCGACCGCCGCTTCGTCTATGTCGACCCCTCCCCCGGGTTCAAGCTGGGCCTGACCGGCGGCAGTACCGACGATGGCGGCGGCAGCCCCGCCGGCGTCCCCGGTTTTTTCCAGACGATCCTCGGCGCGCTGAGCGAGCTGCCCCGGCACCAGCCGATCCGCGACAACCTGGAAGCGATCGCCGAACGGACCCGCCGGATCGAGCGGATGCGTGCGATCATGGATGCGATCCGCCCGCAGGTGGAGGGCGAGATCGAGGCGCTGTTCGGCCGCACGCTGTTCTTGGACCGCCCCACCCCCGCGCGCCTCGTGGCATGGCGGCGCCGCGCGCAGCAGGCGGCGGCGGACCGCTCCGGCTACGCCTATGCCGGCTACGGCAATCTGAAGGCGTCGGGGGTGGTCGATTTCGTCACCGGGCTGCTCCACGCTGCCGGCGGCGAGACGGGGGGCGATCGGTGGAGCCGCACCCGCGCGCTGGTCGAAACCGCGCTGGCGGCGCGCGGCGTGGTGGCGGAGGCGATCCATGCCGGCGGTGCCAGCGACGCGATGATCGACTTTCTGCGCACCTACGACCTCAATTTTCGCGTCCGCCGCCTGCGGATGCTGGCGCGCCGGGTCGGCGAAGTGGAGGGCGGCGAGGACGACGAGGCGCTGGGACCGCTGCGCGAGGCGATCTTCGCCTCGCTGACCGACTATGTCGCGCGCAAGGAGGCGGGCCATCACGCCGCGTTGCAAGAGTCGGTGCGGAACCTGCGCGACGATGCCGGCGCGGCGCTCGACCGGCTGGCGGCGGGGCTGGACCTCACCGCGCTGGACGCCGCCACGGACGAGCGGATCGCCGCCGCGCTCGCGGGTCTGCCGCGCGAGGTGCGGCGACCGATGCTGCTCAACTATCTGGGCTTCCCCTATTTCGACGTGGTCGCCCTGCCGCTGCTGCAAGGCGAGGGCGTCGATGAGTACGACCCGATCAAGGTCGACCGCATCTCGCCCGACGACGCCCGCGGCATCCGCGAGGGGGGCGCGGAGGCGACGTTGAAGGGGATCCAGTTCAACGCCTTCGGCGCCTTCTTCAGCCGCGCCTACCGCGAGAACGACTATCTGTGGGGGCGGCTGCACGGGGCGGAGCGGATGATCGACATCCTCGTCTCCACCCTTCCCGCCGACGCGCGGCTGAAGCCGGGCCGTGTAGCCGCGGTGAAGCGGCAGGCGTTCCTCGCCGTCCTCGACGAGGAGGCACCGCGCCTTTCCACCGCGGGCGAGCTGATCGGGTCGCTGCGGCGCGAGATCGGGTGAACGACGTACGGGCTGGCAATCCGCCGCATCCTCCCGTAGCTTTCGCGCAATGCAGTTCCTGAAGATCCTGTTCTGGTGCCTGCTGGCGTTCGTCGCCGCAGTCTTCACGTTCGGCAACTGGACCACCGTATCGCTCCAGCTGTTCGGCGGGTTGGTGGCGGAGGTGAACCTGCCGCTGCTGCTGCTCGTCACCTTCCTGCTCGGTTTCGTGCCGACGCTCGCCTACCAGCATTGGGTGCGCTGGCGGCTCCGGCAGCGGCTGACCGCGGCGGAGCGGGCGCTGGAGACCGAGCGCGCGCTATATGCTCCGCGCGTCGACCCGGCGACGGAGCCGGAGGTCGTCCCGCCGCCCGCCTCCCCTCCGACGCCTGTTCCCGCTCCGGCGACGGTTCCCACCGCCGTACCGCCGGGAGTGGCGTGATGTCGAACCGCATCTTCGTCGCGCTCGACACGCCGGACCTCGACCGCGCGCGCCACGTCGCCGCACGCGTGCGGCACCACGTCGGCGGTGTGAAGCTGGGGCTGGAATTCTTCTGCGCCAACGGGCCCGCCGGCGTACGCGCGATCGAGGAACTGGAGCTTCCGGTCTTCCTCGACCTGAAGCTCCACGACATCCCGAACACGGTGGCCAAGGCGGTACAGTCGCTCGCTCCGCTCGCCCCCGCGGTGCTGACGGTCCACGCCGCCGGCGGCCGCGCCATGCTGGAGGATGCGAAGGCGGCGGCGCACCCGTCGACGAAGGTCGTCGCGGTCACGATGCTGACCAGCCTGGACGAGAGCGATCTCGTCGCCACCGGTGTCGCCGGCAGCGCGCACGACCACGTCCTGCGCCTCGCCGAACTGGCGCGGGTCGCGGGGCTGGACGGGATCGTCTGCTCGGGCGCGGAGGTGAAGGCCGCGCACGCCGCCTGGCCCAAGGGCTTCTTCGTCGTCCCCGGCGTTCGTCCGGCGAACGGGGATGCGGGCGACCAGAAGCGCGTGGTAACGCCGCGACAGGCGCTGGACGACGGCGCCTCCATTCTGGTCGTCGGGCGTCCGATCACCCAGGCGGAGGATCCGGACGGCGCCGCCCGCGCCATCGCCGGCACGTTGTAGGGTACGCATTTTTCGCCGGCGTTCGACCTAGGAGTCGCTCCCGCCGCCCGCTATCGTAGCGTGACGGGAGGGTGGACGACATGTCGATCGGGATTGCCATATTGCTGCTGGCTCTGGTGCTGTTCTACCTGATGAGCAGCATCAAGATCGTGCGCCAGGGCTATCAGTACACGATCGAGCATTTCGGCCGGTACACCACCACCGCATCGCCCGGGTTCAACTTCTACCCCGCCTTCTTCTATCGCGTCGGCCGCAAGGTGAACATGATGGAGCAGGTGATCGACATCCCCGGGCAGGAGATCATCACCAAGGACAATGCCATCGTCTCCACCGACGGCGTCGTCTTCTTCCAGGTGCTGGACGCGCCCAAGGCGGCGTACGAGGTGAGCGACCTCTACGTCGCGCTGCTGCAGCTGACGACCACCAACCTGCGCACGGTTATGGGCGCGATGGACCTGGACGAGACGCTGTCGAAGCGCGACGAGATCAACGCGCGCCTCTTGTCCGTCGTCGATCACGCTACCGTTCCGTGGGGCGTCAAGATCACCCGCGTCGAGATCAAGGACATCCGCCCGCCCGCGGATATCGTGTCCGCCATGGGCCGGCAGATGAAGGCGGAGCGCGAGAAGCGCGCCAACATCCTTGAGGCGGAGGGCACCCGCGCGTCGGAGATCCTGCGCGCGGAGGGGCAGAAGCAGGCCCGCATCCTCGAAGCGGAGGGTCGCCGCGAATCCGCCTATCGCGACGCGGAGGCGCGCGAGCGCGCGGCGGAGGCGGAGGCCAAGGCGACCGCGGTCGTCAGCGACGCGATCGCGGGCGGGGGCACGCAGGCGATCAACTATTTCGTCGCGCAGAAATACGTCGAGGCGGTCGGCAAGTTCGCCACCAGCCCCAACGCGAAGACCATCCTGTTCCCGGTCGAGGCGACCAACCTGATCGGCACGCTGGGAGGGATCGGCGAGCTGGCGAAGGAGGCGTTCAAGCCGGCCGCGGAGCCTGCCGCGCAGCCTGCCGCGCCCACGAAGCGCGGACCGTTCGAGCTGCCCCCGCAATGACCGACTGGATCGGCGGACCGGGCGCGTGGTGGCTGGCCGCCGCACTGGCGCTCGCCATCGCCGAGTTGCTGGTACCCGGCGTCTTCCTCGTCTTCCTCGCGGTCGCCGCGGCGATCACCGGGGCGACGGTGCTGGCGCTGGGCGAAATACCTGCGGCGGTGCAGCTGGCCTCGTTCGCGGCGTGGAGCGTGGTGGCGGTGCTGGTCGGCCGCCGATGGTATCGCGACTTCCCGGTGGCGAGCGGTGACGCGCTGCTCAACGATCGCGGGGCACGGATCGTCGGCCAGGTGGTGACGGTCGAACAGGAGCTGGCGGACGGCCGCGGCCGCGTGGTGCTGGGCGACGGCACCTGGCCGGCACGCGGGCCGGACGCCGTGGCGGGCACGCGGATGCGCGTGGCGGCGGTCGACGGCGGCGTGCTGGTGGTCGAGCCGCTCTAGCGCCCGGTCACCACGCGGCGCAGCACCCCCGCCGCGCGGCGCGGCCCGCCGGACTCCCCCTTGCCCGCCAGCGCGAGCGCCGCGTCGCGGGCGAGCGCGCCGATCGGCCGCGCCGCGCCACGCCATCGCATGATCTCCGCTTCGGCAAGCGAACGGCGCGCTTCCGCCGCGATCGCGTCGGCACCGGCCTCGACGTGGCTGGCGAGGTCGGCCAGCGCCCAGCCGCGCCCAGCGGCGCCGATCGCCGGGTCGTCGGCCGCCTGCAACACCGTCGCGAGCGCGGCGAAGAGGCGCGCACCCCGTCCTTCCGCGAACCGCTCGAGCGCCGCCGCATCGAGCCGCTCCTCCTCGATCAGCACGTCCCACCCCTCGATCATCCGCGCGAGCACCGCGCCCGGCACCCGCGGCACCACGTGCGCCGCCAGCGCGCGCAGGACCGGCTGCGCCGGCGCGGCGGCGGCATCCAGCGCGTGCAGCGCATCGTGCCACCAGGTGAGCCGCATCTGTCCCACCATCGGCGTCCGCGTGCTGCGCACGACGTCCGCCAGCGCCGCGTCGAGCGCGAACAGCGCCGCGGGCGCCGCGCCGAAGGCGGTCGCGCTCCAGGCGAAGACCGTGGCGGGCGGGGTGAGCGGGCGTGGCGTCATGGCATCCTGCGATGGGGACGCTGTCCGTGGGGCGCAAGCGCGCTAACGCCTCATTTACCACGTCCGTTGAACCGGCGTTGGTCATGCCCGTGCGATGCGGGGCGATGGAAGAGAGTGATCCATGCGCCTGACACGCCACCGCAACCGCCGAACCGACCGTCGCGAAGGCTTCTTCGCACGCCTCCTGCGCGATCGCAGGGCCAATACGCTCGCCATCATGGCGGTCGCGCTGGTCCCGCTCGCCGGGATGCTGGGCGGCGGCCTCGACCTCACCCGCATGTACCTGGTGAAGACGCGCATGCAGCACGCCTGCGACGCCGGGGCGCTCGCCGGGCGCAAGTCGATGGGCGGAGGGCAGTGGTCGCAGTCCAGCTATCGCCCGCGCACCACCGCCGAGCGGTTCTTCACCGCCAATTTCGAGAACGACGCTTATGGCAGCCGCGACACGCAGCGCACGTTCACGGAACAGGCGGGCAAGGTCACGGGCAAGGCGTCGGCCAAGGTGCCGATGACGCTGACCCGCATCATGGGCTTCACCGAGGAGACGATCGCCGTCACCTGCGAGGCGGAGATGCGGCTGCCGAACACCGACGTCATGTTCGTGCTCGACGTGACCGGGTCGATGAGCGATCGCGCCGTGTCCAGCGACACGCAGACGAAGATCCAGGCGCTCCGCTCGGCCGTGAAGTGCTTCTACGAGATCGTGCAGAAGCTGGACACGGATGAGAATTGTGTCGGCGGACCACCATCGGGCGGCCTCAGCGACCAGGTGCAGGTCCGCTTCGGCTTCGTGCCGTATAGCAGCAATGTGAACGTGGGCCGCTTGCTGCCACAGAACTTCTTGGCGGATAATTGGACCTATCAGTCGCGCGAGGTCGAAGATGACTCGACGTTCGGCGTGTTCAACGGCTTTTCGGACACCAGCGTCACCAACACGGGCGCCTACGGCGGATTCACGACCGATCGGACGATGCTGACGAACAGAGACGCCGATTGCAACGTCGGCGCTTTCGGTGTCGCGACCGACAACTATACGCCGACGCTAGCCGCCCGTGGATGGCCCATTGAAAACTCTTATGATGGGACGAACTGGCGCGCACTAACGCCGGTAACGCACCGGCTATACTCGACGACCTACACGTCATCGACGCGGGTCTGCACGCTGCGGTATCGCGAGCGGTCGGCTACGCGAAACGCTTGGCACCGCCGCGCCAATCGCACCGACGAGAATGCCGTTGCCTTCCCGATCTGGGTTTACCGCCCCGTGCGGCACAATATTGCCGCCCTCAAGAACTCGCCCAACATGGCGCAGGTGTCGTTGCCCATTGGAGTGTCCGGGTCTTGGGTCAACGTTCCTTGGAACGGTTGCATCGAGGAGCGCCAGACCGTCCGCGCGATGAACTACGATCCCATTCCCGCGGGTGCTCTCGATCTTGACGTCGAGAGCTCGCCGACGGGCGACGAGACGACGCAGTGGGCACCCCTGCTCCCCAGCGCCATTTTTGCGCGCAGAAACGCGGATGGTCAACTTACGCGCGACGAGGTGCGCACCTTCAATCACTTGTGGGGCTCAAACCAGAGCGGCCGCGTGACCGTAACTTGTCCCGCAGCCGCGCGAAAGCTCGAGGTGATGGACGATCCAGGCCTCTTTGACAACTACGTCGATTCTCTCGTGCCTACCGGCAATACGTACCATGATATCGGTCTGATATGGGGTGCTCGCCTGATGTGGCCTACGGGCATCTTCCGCTCGGAGAACGAATTCACACCACGCGGCGGAGAGATCCAGCGGCACCTGATCTTCATGACGGATGGCGAGGCATTTGCCGACGACAACAATTATCAGGCTTACGGGTTCAGCCCGCTCGACCGGCGCCAGACGGATCCGAGCGTCGCACCCTCCGACAGTGCGCTGACGCAGCAGGTCAATCTGCGCACCCAGGCGCTCTGCAAGCGCATTCGCAACGAGAATATCACGCTGTGGGTCATCTGGTTCGGGCAGAACAATCGCTCCATCGAAGGGCTGATGACGAGTTGCGCCACGCAGGGCCGCTTCTTCGCCGCGCGCAATTCGGCGGATCTGCAGAACACGTTCCGGCAGATCGCCGACCAGATCTCGCAGTTGAGGATCACGCAGTGAGGCGGCTGCCGATCCACGCCGTTGCCAGCCACCGGCGCGGCGTCGCCGCGGTGGAGTTCGCGCTGGTGGCGCCGGTGCTGTGCCTCGCGCTGGTCGGCGCGTTCGACCTGGGACAGGGCCTCTATCTGCAGGCGTCGCTGCAAGGCGTGATGCAGAAGGCGGGACGCGATTCCGCGCTGGAGACGGCGTCGGAGCAGCAGCAGGCGCGGCTCGACAAGCACGTGCGCTCGGCGATCATCATGCTGACCGGGCCGGGCGCGAAGATTGATCTCACCCGCCGCTCCTACCGCACCTTCGGCGATGCCGCGCGCGCGCGGCCGGAGGAGTGGACCGACACCAACGGCAATGGCCGCTGCGACGCCAACGAACCGTTCGTCGATGCCAATGCCAACGGATCGTGGGATTCGGACGGCAGCCGGAAGGATCAAGGCGGGGCGAAGGACAAGACGCTGTACACCGCGGTCGTCACCTATCGCCGGCTCTTCCCGATCGCCAACTTCATCAACGTGTCGCCCAACGTCACGATGATGGCGCGCACCGTGCTGCAGAACCAGCCCTATTCGGATCAGGCCGGGCCCAGCACCACCGTGGGGAATTGCGCATGATCGCCCTCACGCGACGCAGCGCGCGCAGGCTGGCGCGGGACCGCGGCGGCATCGCCATGATCGAGTTCGCGCTCGTCTTTCCGCTGTTCCTGCTGTTCATGCTGGGCGCGGTGGAGCTGACCAACTTCATCACGGTCAAGCTGCGTGTCAGTCAGCTGGCGTTGCAGATCGCCGACAATGCGGCGCGCATCGGCGCGGGATCGCCGCTGGCGGCCAAGCAGATCAGCGAGGCGGACATCAACGACCTGTTCACCGGCGCACAGCTCGCCTCGACGCAGCTCGACCTGCTGAAGAACGGGCGCGTGATCCTCTCCGATCTGGAGCCGCAGGCCAATCCGAACACGGCCGGCCGCTACAAGATCGTATGGCAGCGCTGCTTCGGCACCCGCACCGCCTATGCGTCGAGCTATGGCCGCCAGGGCGACCAGAACCTGACCGGCATCGGTCCCACGGGGCGCCAGGCGACGGCCCAGGACGACAATGCGACGATGTTCGTCGAAGTGCGCTACCGCTACGCGCCGATCATCTCGACCAGCTGGACCCCGGTGTTCGACCTGCGCGAAATCGCGTCGATGGCGGTGCGCGACCGCCGCGACCTGACCCGCGTCTACAACAACGAGCGCGTCGCGGCCGCCACCTGCTGACCGCGACGCGCAAACCCGCTCAAGCGCGGTAGCACACCTTCTTCACCGCGCTCACCACCTTGTCGGCGGACACGAGCGCCAGCTTCTCGAGATTGGCCGCGTAGGGCAGCGGCACGTCCTCGTTGCAGACGCGCAGGACCGGGGCGTCGAGGTCGTCGAAGCCCTCTTCCATCACCAGCGCGGCGATTTCCGACGCGATCGAGCAGGTCGGCCAGCCTTCCTCGACGATGACGAGGCGGTTGGTCTTCGCCAGCGAAGTCAGCACCGCCGCCTTGTCGAGCGGGCGCAGCGTGCGCAGGTCGATCACCTCCGCGTCGATCCCCTCGCCCGCCAGCGTCTCCGCCGCCTCCAGCGCCAGGCCGACGCCGATCGAGTAGCTGACGATGGTCACGTCCTTGCCCTCGCGCATCGTCCGCGCCTTGCCGATCGGCAGGACCCAGTCGTCCAGCTTTGGCACCTCGAACGAGCGGCCGTAGAGCAGCTCGTTCTCGAGGAAGACGACCGGATCCTCGCTGCGGATCGCTGCCTTCATCAGTCCCTTGGCATCGGCCGCGTCATAGGGCGCGATGACGATCAGGCCCGGGACGCTGGCGTACCAGGGCGCATAGTTCTGCGAATGCTGCGCGCCGACGCGGCTGGCCGCGCCATTGGGACCGCGGAAGACCATCGGGCAGCGCATCTGCCCGCCCGACATGTAGTTCGTCTTCGCCGCGGAGTTCACGATGTGGTCGATCGCCTGCATCGCGAAGTTGAAGGTCATGAACTCGACGATCGGGCGCAGCCCGCCCATCGCCGCGCCCGTGCCGACGCCGGCGAAGCCGTATTCGGTGATCGGCGTGTCGATGACGCGCTTGTCGCCGAACTCGTCGAGCAGGCCCTGCGTCACCTTGTACGCGCCCTGATATTGCGCGACTTCCTCGCCCATCACGAAGACACGGTCGTCGGCGCGCATCTCCTCCGCCATGGCGTCGCGCAGCGCCTCGCGGACGGTCTGCTTCACCATCTCGGTGCCTTCCGGAACCTCTGGATCGCGAACCTGGGCGTCGTTCTTCGCCGCGTCGAACATCTGCCGCGCGCCGGTCTCGACCTTTTCCTGCGCCGGGTGCGCGGAATCCTCGACGCCGTCGTCCTTCTTCGCATCGGCCTTGGCGTCCGGCTTGGCCGTGTCGTCCTTGGTCTGCGCGGGGGCGTCGACGCTGCCCGCGTCCTCGCCTTCCGCCGTCAGCTGCATGATGACCTCGCCGACCTTCACGCCGTCGGTGCCCTCGGCCACCAGGATCTTGGCGACGGTGCCTTCGTCCACCGCCTCGAACTCCATCGTCGCCTTGTCGGTCTCGATCTCGGCCATGATGTCGCCGGACTTCACCTGGTCGCCTTCCTTGACCAGCCACTTGGCGAGCGTGCCCTCTTCCATCGTGGGCGACAGCGCCGGCATCTTGATGTCGATCGCCATCTCAATAGGTCTCCACCAGCACGTCGGTATACAGCTCCTTGGGGTCGGGTTCGGGCGTACTCTCGCTGAAGTCCGCCGCCTCGGCGACGATCTTGCGGATGTCCTGCTCGGTCTTCTTCAGATCGGCCTCGGCCACGCCCTGCTCCTCCAGCAGCTTCTTGACGTGCTCGATCGGGTCGGACTTGTCGCGCACCGCCTGCACCTCCTCGCGGCTGCGGTACTTGGCGGGGTCGGACATGGAATGGCCGCGGTAGCGATAGGTCTTCATTTCCAGGATGATCGGCCCCTTGCCCGCGCGCACCCACTCGAGCGCCGTCTCCGCCGCGCCGCGCGCCGCCAGCACGTCCATGCCGTCGACCTGGATGCCGGGGATGCGGAAGCTCTCGCCGCGGCGATACAGCTGGTCCTCGGAACTGGCGCGGTTCACCGAGGTGCCCATCGCGTACTGATTGTTCTCGATCACGAAGATGACGGGCAGCTTCCACAGCTCCGCCATGTTGAAGCTCTCGTAGACCTGGCCCTGGTTCGCCGCGCCGTCGCCGAAATAAGCGAGCGCCACGCCGCCGTCGCCGCGATACTTGTGCGCGAAGCCGAGCCCGGTGCCCAGTGACACTTGCGCGCCGACGATGCCGTGGCCGCCGTAGAACTTATGCTCGACGCTGAACATGTGCATCGAGCCGCCCTTGCCCTTGGAGATGCCGGCCTGACGCCCGGTCAGCTCCGCCATCACGTCCTTGGGCGGGATGCCGCACAGCAGCATGTGGCCGTGGTCGCGATAACCGGTGATGACCGAATCCTTGTCGGTCAGCGCCGATTGCAGGCCGACCGCGACCGCCTCCTGCCCGATGTACAGATGGCAGAAGCCGCCGATCAGCCCCAGGCCGTACAGCTGCCCCGCTTTCTCCTCGAAGCGGCGGATTAGCAGCATGTCGTGATAGAACTGAAGCAGCTCTTCCTTCGAGGCCTCGTAGGGCCGCGGCTCGTCCGGCCGTTCGCGGTTGGAGGCGGGGGGCGGCGCGCTGGGCGCCTTGCTGCTGCTTGCGGGGGCTTTGGCCACGGGTAGGGATGCCTCGTCGTTTCCGGGGAGGGAACTGGAGGCAGCCTATAGGCCGGGCGCGCGGCGACGCGCAACCGGGTGCGGCGGTGCGGCGCGGGGCCGGGATGCCGCTACGGAATGTCAGAAGGCGAAGCGGTCGGCACCGTTCATCGCAGGGCGAGACGCCAGCATCTGCGCGAAGCGCGCGCGCTCGGTCGCGAGATGCTGCAACGGCACCCAAAAGCGCACGCCGTCGATCGGCGCGTCGAACCGCCCGTCGCGGTCGGCCGCCGCGGCGACGCCGCCCAGCAGGTGCGCGAGCCGGCGGAACTGGTCGACGCGCATCGTCACCGTGCGGTCCTCCCCCGCCGTCTCGACGCTGGCGATCATGCGTTGCGCCTCCTGGCGCGCGGCGCTGACGACTTCCGCCTCGTGATCGTTCGCGCTCGACATTCCGGTCCCCTCGTCGTTGCCACGCCTGCGCGTTCGTTACGCTGGCGAGGGTTAATCGCGCGTTATCGATGATCGCGTCGTCCGGTTGCGGCATCGTCGTCGCTCGTCCAAAGCCGGCGTCATGGCCGCCGCTCTTCACCCCCTGCGCATCGCCAACTTCCGCGCCTATTGGGCCTCGCGCCTGTCGGGCACCGTCGCGGTCAGCGCGCAGGCGATCATCATCGGCTGGCAGGTCTACGACCTCGCGCGGCAGAGCATGGACGTGAAGCAGGCGGCGGTGATGCTGGGGCTGATCGGTCTCGCGCAGTTCGTGCCGCTGTTCCTGCTGACCCCGGTGGTCGGACTGGTGGCGGACAGCGTCGACCGGCGCTGGATCGTGCGCTGCACCACCGCGGTGCTCGTCGTGAACGCGGCCGCACTGGGCCTGCTCACCTGGGCGGGCGCCCTGTCGCTCCCCTTCCTGTTCGGCGCGGCGGTGGTGATCGGCGTGGTCCGCGCCTTCTCCGGCCCGGCCTATTCCGCGCTGGCGCCCAATCTGGTCCCCAAGGAGAGTCTGCCCACGGCCATCGCCGTGTCCTCCATCGCCTGGCAGGTCGGCACGATCGCAGGGCCCAGCGTGGGCGGCATCCTGTACGCCATCCACCCCGACATCGCCTATGCGACCATTGCCGCCATGCTGTCGCTGGCGCTGGCGCTGATGTTCCTGATCGGCCCGGTGCCGCAGCCGCCGGCGCAGAAGGACCGTCATCCGATCCAGCGGATCATGGACGGCTTCTCCTACGTGCGCCGCAACCGCCTGGTGCTGGCCGCGATCACGCTGGACCTGTTCGCGGTGCTGCTGGCGGGGGCGACCGCGCTGCTGCCGATCTACGCGCGCGATATCCTTCACGTGGGTGCCAGCGGGTTGGGTTTTCTCGCCGCCGCCTTCGGCAGCGGCGCGGCGCTGACGGCGGTATGGTTCTCCTTCCGCCCGCTGCGCACCGATGTGGGCGTGAAGATGCTGGCCGCGGTGGTGATCTTCGGCCTCGCCATCCTGACGTTCGGCGTAAGCAAGAATTTCTGGTTGAGCCTCGTCGCGCTGGCAGTGGCAGGAGGGGCGGACATGGTCTCCGTCTACGTCCGCTCCTCGCTGATCCAGCTGCACACGCCCGACGCGATGCGTGGGCGGGTGAGCGCGGTGTCGCAACTGACCATTTCCGCCTCCAACGAACTGGGCGAGGCGGAGAGCGGCTTCCTCGCGGGCCTGCTCGGCCCGGTGGGCGCGGTCGTCTTCGGGGGAATCGGCGCGATCGCCGTCACGCTGCTGTGGTCGCGCCTGTTTCCGGAACTGAAGCGCGCGCGGACCTTTGACCCGCCCGAGATCCTCGAAACCCTACCGCAACAGCATGGAGCAGCGCAGCCATGAAGGCCGACAACATCCTGCAGACGATCGGCAATACGCCCCACGTCCGCGTGAAGAAGCTGTTTCCCGGCAGCGAGGTGTGGATCAAGTCCGAGCGGTCGAACCCCGGCGGGTCGATCAAGGACCGCATCGCGCTGGCGATGATCGAGGCGGCGGAGGCGTCGGGCGATCTCGAACCCGGCGGCACGATCGTGGAGCCGACCAGCGGCAACACCGGCATCGGCCTCGCCATGGTCGCGGCGGTGAAGGGCTACAAGCTGATCCTCGTCATGCCGGAGAGCATGAGCCTGGAGCGGCGGCGGCTGATGCTCGCCTATGGCGCCTCGTTCGACCTCACCCCGCGCGAGAGGGGGATGAAGGGCGCGATCGAGCGCGCGCTGGAGCTGGTGGAACAGACGCCGGGCGCCTGGATGCCGCAGCAGTTCGAGAACGGCGCCAACATCGACGTCCACGTCCGCACCACCGCGCAGGAGATCCTGGCCGACTTCCGGGACACGCCGATCGACGTCATCATCACCGGCGTGGGCACCGGCGGGCACATCACCGGCGTGGCGGAGACGCTGAAGAAGGAATGGCCCGACCTGAAGGTCTTCGCGGTCGAGCCGCAGGCGTCCCCGGTGATCGCGGGTGGGCAGCCCGGCCCGCACCCGATCCAGGGCATCGGCGCGGGCTTCATCCCGGCGAACCTGCATACCCAGGCGCTGGACGGCGTGATCGAGGTGGACGCCGCGGTGGCGAAGGACATGGCGCGCCGCGCCGCGCGAGAGGAGGGAATGCTGGTCGGCATCTCGTCCGGCGCGACGCTGGCGGCGATCCTGCAGAAGCTGCCGGACCTGCCCGACGACGCGCGCGTGCTCGGCTTCAACTACGATACCGGGGAGCGCTATCTCTCCGTACCGGATTTCCTGCCGGAGAGTTGAGCTGAAACCCCCGTCGTTCCGCCTGCGCGCGATGCTGGCCGGCATCGCGGCGCTGGCGGTGGTCGCGCCCGCGATCGTCGTGCGTCATGCCCCCGTGCCCGCCCCGCCCGCCTTCGCCGAGGTGCGGCGGCCCGAGCGCGTGGTCGCGCCGACCGAGCTGCCGCAGGTGGAGCCCGTCGAGCTGCAGGACCTGACGCCGCAGGACGCGCGTGCCTACAACGCGACCGTGCCGTTCGTGCGGGGACCCAATCCCGCGGCGCGCCCGTTCCGTTTCTCAGGCGATCCCGCCGCGCGCGACCGCGCCACCGACTGCCTCGCTGCCGCCGCCTGGTACGAGGCGGGGGACGACGCCACCGGACAGAAGGCGGTGGTGCAGGTCGTGCTCAACCGGCTGCGCCATCCCGCCTTTCCGAAGACGGTGTGCGGCGTCGTGTTCCAGGGGCAGGAGCGCAGCACCGGCTGCCAGTTCACCTTCACCTGCGACGGCGCGCTGGCGCGCACGCCGTCCGAGCCGGCGTGGGACCGCGCGCGCAAGGTCGCGGCGGCGGCGCTGTCCGGCGCGGTGTTCCGCAAGGTCGGCTACGCCACGCACTATCACACCGACTGGGTGGTGCCCTATTGGAGCGCCAGCCTGGACAAGATCGCCGAGGTGCACACCCACCTGTTCTTCCGTTGGACCGGGTGGTGGGGCACACCCCCCGCCTTCCGCCGCACCGTGTCCGCGGCGGAGCCGGTGATCCCGCAGCTGGCCGCGGTGTCGCCGGTCCACCGGCTCGCCGGCGCGCTGGAAGAGGCGGAGACCGCGGTCGCTGCCGCGATCCCCTATGTCGGCACCGTGCCGGAGCCGCTGGCCGAAGCGCCCGACACCTATCACGTCGCGCTGACGGGCATCGCGCCGGAGACGTTCCGCAGCCTCGCCGACACCGCCTGCGGCCCACGCGAGCGATGCAAGTTCCTGGGCTGGACCGACAGGCGCCAGCTGCCCGCGGGGCTGGCGGTGACGCCGCCGCAGATGGCGGCGATGTCGTTCAGCTACCTGCGCGACAAGGCAATGGGGTTCGAGCGCGCGCTGTGGAACTGCCAGCAATATCCGCGACCGGATGCCAGGCAGTGCATGAAGCGGCAGGCGGTGCCCACGACGACGCCGGTGCCCGCCGCCACTCCTTCCCCGGTCGCCACCCCGCGCGGTCCCGAGACGCTGGACGGCGTGCGTCGCAAGCCCGACGCGCCTGCCGTGGCGCCGCCGGCGCTGGTGAAGACGAACTGAAGTTCCGTCACCCCCAGGCTTGTCCGGAAGTCCGCTGGGCCGCTTTCTCGCCCTCCGGCGTTCTCGCGGGAGAATGGATACCGGGACGAGCCCGGCATGACGAGAATGCGGCTTACTTGCCGAAGCCGAAGACGTCCTGGTGGAAGCGTCCGTCGGCGATCATGCGCTCCAGCCACGCCGATCCCTGGGCGTGCTCGTCGCCGACCTGCTGCATCTGTGTGCGGATCAGCGTGTCGCGCACCGCCGGCGCCATGAACTTGCCGTCGCCGCACAGATAGATCGACGCGCCCGCCTGCAGCGCGCGCCATACCGCTTCCTGCTGCGCGAACAGCGCGTCCTGCACGAAGCGCCACGGGTGGGTCTCGACCGCGGAGAAGGCCAGGTGCAGGTCGACGATCCCGTCCGCCTGCCACCGCTCCATCTCCTCGCGGCAGAACCAATCGTGGTCGGGATGGCGGCAGCCGAAGAACAGGAGGTTGCGCGCCACCTCCTGCCCCGCCGCCGCCTGCGCGCTGCGCTCCTGGAGGAAGCCGCGCAGCGGGGCGAAGCCGGTTCCGGGGCCGATCAGGATCATCGGCACCGACGCGTCGGCGGGCGGCGCGAAGGGCGGGTTGGGCCGGCGGACATAGCCGAATACGTGATCCCCCGAAGCCACGCCCTGCATGTATCCCGACGCGAAGCCGCGATGCTCGCCCAGGCCCGACCAGGCGGGCGCCGCCATCGTGCCGACGATCAGGTCGGCGACGTCCGCCGACACCAGCGGCGAGGAGGCGATCGAGTAGAAGCGCGGTGCGATCGCGGGCGACAGGTCGACGAAGGCGTCGAGCGACAGCTCCGCCGCCGGATGCGCGTCGAGCAGGTCGAGCAGGCTGGTCCGCTTCGCCGCCACCCGTGCGTCGTAATCCGCCTCGATCACCGCCAGCCCTTCGCGGGTGTGCGGGCAGCGGGTATGCGCGGCGAGGTGCGCCACCGCGCGGCGCGGTGCGGCGTCGGACAGCTCGACGAAGTCGGTCAGCAACTGCCGCACCGTCACCGTCTGCCCCACCGGCAGGTGGCGGAAGCGGCCACCCTGCGCCTCGACGCGGACCTGCGCCGCGGCATCCACTCCCAGCCGCTCGACCGCGCGATCGACCAGATCGGGCCGATTGCGCGCGTACACGGCGACGTGATCGCCGGTGTGATACGCCTGCCCCTCGGGCAACCGCACGCGGATCAGCCGGGTCGACGGGCGCGGCGGCTCCTTCTCGAAGTTCCACAGGCCGTCGGCAGGCCGGACGAGCTCGTCGTTGGCGACGATCTCCAGCCGCTGCGCATGCTCCGGCAATGCCAGCGCGCGGGTCGCCGCGGCGTCGATCGGCGTCAGCGTCAGTGCGGCCTTGGCGGCCGGTTCCGCCGCCGCGCCGAGCGCCGTCCACAGCGCCCGCACGAACGCGGCCACGGCGCCGTCGAAATCGCCCTGCCCGTCCGCCTCGGCCCGCGGCACCAGCAGGGTGGCGCCTGCCCGCTCCACCGCGGCGGCGACGCGCTTGGGGAAGCTCTGGTAATTGGGCCATTGCGAATTGCCGATGCCGAGTACGGCGACCCGCGCGCCCGACCAGTCCGCGTCGTCGAAGGCACCGGCGTCCAGCGCGCGTTCCACTGCGGTGGCGCTGTCGGGCGCGCGACCGTTGTACGTGGCGGTGACGAGGACGATCACCTTGTCCTGCGGGGCCGCCCCGCCCTTGAAGCTCTCGTCCATCGACCGGACCACCACGTCGAAGCCGTCCGCGCGCGCCCGGTCGGCGATCTCCTCGGCGATGTCGCGCGCCGTGCCCAGCGACGAGCCGTAGAGGACAGCGAACTGCTGGCCCGACCCGGCGACGGCGGCCACCACTGCCTGCTCGGTCGCATGGTCCTCCTGCCTGACCGACAGCCGCTCGTGCGGCTGGCGCAGGCGGATGCGCATGGAGAAATCGTCGGGCTTGATCGACAGCGTCTCCTTGATGCGCAGCTTGTAGCTGTGCGGGTCGCTGATCGCGAAACGGCGCAGCAGCATCGCCATCGCGATCTTCGCCTCCACCATCGCGAACTGGCGGCCGATGCAGGCGCGCTCGCCATTGCCGAACGGCTTGTAGGCATGCGGATGCCGCTCCGCCTCCGCGTGCGGCAGCCAGCGGTCGATGTCGAATTCGTCCGGGTCGCTCCACACCGAGGGGAAGCGGTGGACGCCCGGCGTGAAGACGTTGATCGGCCGGTCCCTGCGCATCACGTACCGGCCGCCGATCACCTGGTCCTCGAACGGCGCGACGCTGAACGACGGCGCGGTCGGCCACAGCCGCAGCGCCTCCTTCAGGATGCGCTCGATCACCTCCAGCTTCGCGACCTGCGCATAGTCGGGCCGCGTGTCGCCGGGCAGCACGCGATCGACCTCGGCATAGGCCTGCGCCAGCACGGCGGGATTGCGCAGCAGATAGGCGAAGGCGAACGTCAGCATGCCCGACGTCGTCTCGTGCCCGGCGATCAGGAAGGTGAGCACCTGGTAGCGGATGTTGAGGTCGTCCAGCCCCTCGCCCGTCTCCGGATCGACCGCGGTGAGCATGAGGTTCAGGAGGTCGCGGCCCTCGCCGGGCGCGGCGCGCCGCTCCGCGATGATGCCGTCGACCAGCGCGTTCATCTCCGCGATGTCCGCCTCGTACTGCGCCACCGCCTTGCGCGCGAACCGCTGCTGTATCGGCAGCCGCGTGATCGTGCTCAGCGCCTCCGACAGCGCACGCCCGAGCGCCAGCAGGAAGCTGTCCAGCTCCTCGCGCTCGAATGAGTTGAAGCGGTGGCCAAAGCCGGCGATCGCGATCGAATCCAGCGTCAGCCGCGTCATGTCGTCGGCGACGTGGACGTCGGTGCCCGCGGCGCGCTCCCACTTGGCGACCAATTGGTCGCACACCTCGACGATCATGTCGAAATATCCGCGCATCGCCCGGTTGGAGAAGGCGGGCAGCAGGATGCGGTGCGCCTTGCCCCAGTTCGGCTCCTCGCTGAACGCGGTGAACAGCCCGTCGCCGGCGAACTTGCGCACCACGCGCAGCCCCGGCCCCGGCATCTTGCGAAAGCGGGTCTCGTCGCTCAGCTCGGCGACGAGGTCGGGATCGGTGACGAACAGCGACACGCGACTGCCGAAGCGCAGCTTGAAGATGCCTTCCGGCATATCGCGGCTGACGTTCAGCAGGTGGCCGACCAGGCCCGATCGCGCGATCTGGTGCAGGTGCCCGACGACGGGCAGGCCCGGCGGGGCGGGAACGGTGTAGCGGGTCGCCATGGGGCCTCTCCTCTTCGCGCGTCGTTGCAACACACGGCCGCCGCGGACGCAAGTTGCCGCGACGGAAGGCTGGCGGCGCGCGCCCTGGCGGCGTAAACAGCCGGGATGATGCTTCGTCGCCTCTTCCCGCTTGTCGTCCTGTCGATCGCCGCCCCAACGATGGCGTCGCCCGCACCGGTGCAGGATGCCGCGACCGATCCGAAGTGCGCGACCGTGCGTCCCGCCTTTCCCGCCGGCTTCGGCGGGTGGAGCACGCGCGCGCCGCTGGCCGCCGGGCGCGCGCCGCGTAACGCGCCGGTACTGGCGGTCGGGCGCGGCGTCGACCTGTCGCTGCATCCGCTGGCGCAGGTGCAGCCGGTCGCCGCCTGGGGCCGGGAGGCGGCGGCGGACAGCAGCGCCGGGCTGGCCATGTTCCAGGTCGCCCGCGCCGGCACCTATCGCGTCGCGCTGGGCAATGCTGCCTGGATCGACGTGGTGCGTGCCGGCCGGTCGCTGCCGTCGAGCGCGCACGGCCACGGTCCTGCCTGCACCGGCATCCGCAAGATCGTCGACTTCCGCCTGACGCCCGGCCGCTACGTCCTGCAACTGTCGGGCAGCGCCGCCGCCGCGCTGCCGGTGCTGATCGCGCGGTCGGAGGCGTGATGCTGCTGGCGCTGGCGCTCGCGGCCGCCCAGGTCGCCCCTCCCGCCCCGGTTCCCTCGCCTTCGCCGACCGCGGCGGTGCAGAAGGTGACGCTCGCCACCGAGGCGGGACCGATCACCATCGCGGTAGAGATCGAGCGCGCGCCCGTCACCGCGGCCAATTTCCTGCGCTACGTCGACCAGAAGAAGCTGGACGGCGTCGCTTTCTACCGGGCGATGAACCTGGCTCCCGGCTACGGCCTGGTACAATTCGGCACCCGCAACGATCCCAGGCGCACGCTGCCGCCGATCGCGCACGAGCCGACGGCGAAGACCGGCCTCAGCCACGTCGACGGCGCGATCTCCATGGCGATGGCGAAGCCCGGCACGGCGGCGGGGGACTTCTTCGTCGTGGTCGGCGACATCAAGACGATGGATGCGAGCGCTGCCGACCCGGGCTTCGCCGTCTTCGGTCGCGTCCTGGAGGGCATGGATGTGATCCGGCGCATCATGGCCAGCCCGACGTCGCCGACGCTGGGCGAAGGCGTGATGAAGGGTCAGATGCTCGCCCCCGTCGTGAAGGTCGCGACGGCACGGCGGGTGCCGTGATTTGCGAACCGCGCGTCCGGCCGTCTGAGGCTCTGGCGGCTCGAGCGGCGAGCGCCTACACTCCGGCCGGAAGGAGAAGTCCGTGACCACCCCCCTCTCCGGCCGCACCGACTGGACCGCTATCGGTGCCGAGCAGCTGGCGGACGTCGTCGCGCTGCGCCGCGCGATCCATGCCGAGCCGGAAGTGGGGCTGCACTGCCCCCGCACCACGCAGAAGGCGAAGGCGGCGCTGGCCGGATTGCCGCTGGAGATCCACGATTCGACCTCCACCACCGGCTTCGTCGCGATCCTGCGCGGCGGGCGCAGCGGCGGCGCGGGATCGAACGGGCGCACGGTGCTGCTGCGCGGCGACATGGATGCGCTGCCGATGACGGAGGAGACCGGCCTGCCCTTCGCCTCCACCATCCCCGGTGCGATGCATGCCTGCGGCCACGACGCGCATACGGCCATGCTGTTCGGCGCCGCCAAGGCACTGTGCGCGCGGCGCGAGGAGCTGTCGGGCACGATCGTCTTCATGTTCCAGCCGGGCGAGGAAGGCCACCACGGCGCGCGCCACATGATCGCCGACGGCCTGCTCGACATCGCGCGGCCCGAGGCGGCGTTCGCGCTGCACATCTCGCCCAACGCCCCGGCGGGCGTCTTCGTCAGCCGCGAGGGCGCGCTGCTCGCCTCCACGGACACGGTGCTGGCGACCATCCGCGGCAAGGGCGGCCACGCCGCGATGCCGCACGACGCGGTCGATCCGGTCCCGGTGGCGTGCTCCATCGTCACCGCGCTGCAGCAGCACGTCGCGCGGCGCGTGCCGGTTGCCGACCCGGCGGTGCTGACGATCACGCAGATCCACGCCGGCTCCTCGCACAACATCATCCCCGACACGGTGCAGATCATGGGCACGCTGCGCACGCTGTCGGAGACGACGCGGGGCGAGATGCGCGCCGCCTTCGTCCGCATCGCGGAGGGCATCGCCGCCGCGCACGGCTGCACCGCGGAATGCGGGCTGGAGGAAGGCTATCCGGTCACGATGAATGATCCGCGCGCCACCGCGCTGATGCGCGGCATCGCGGGCGAGCTGTCGGGCGAGCGGGGCTGGTCCGTCATGCCCTCGCCGATGATGGGCGGAGAGGATTTCAGCTACGTGCTGCGCGAGGTGCCGGGCGCCATGGCCTTCATCGGCGTCGCGCCCCCTGGCAGCGACCCGCGCACCAACCCGCCGCTCCACAATACGCGGATGATGATCGACGAGGAGGTGATGGCCACCGGCGTCGCGATGCACTGCGCTGTGGCGGAACGGTTTTTGGAGAACGGCCTCGACTGACACCGCGACCGGAACGTCGGCGACCGCGCGGCTGCGGGCGGCGACGCGCGACGCGCACGACGCGGTGGACGCCGCATTCGGCGGCTTCGATCTTCGCGACGTGTTCGCCTATCGCGCGTTCCTGACCGCCCACGCGCGCGCGCTGCCGGGAGCGGAGGAGCGGATGCGGCGGCTTTCCTTCGCGGGCATGCTGCCGCCCCGCACGCCGTTGCTGGCGGCGGACCTCGCGGCGCTGGGCGGGGTGATGCCGCGGCGGTTGCCGCTCCCCGCGGGCGATGACGCGGCGGCATGGGGCACGCTCTACGTCGTGGAAGGGTCGCGGCTGGGCGGCGCCATGCTGGCGCGCGCGGTTCCGGCGGCGCTGCCGGCCGCCTATCTCGGCGCGGTGCATCCCCCCGGTCAGTGGCGCGCGATCCGCGCCGCGATCGACCGCGCCGGCGTCGGGCAGGACGCGGACTTCGAGGACCGGATGGTCGCCGGAGCGCTGCAGACCTTCGCGCTCTACGCCGCCGCCAGCCGGAGCGGCTGAGGCGGCGCTTCAGCCTTCCTCGATCGGCGCGGTCAGCACCGCGCGCAGGCCGGGTTCGTTGTCGCGATAGTCGACCGTACCGTCGATCCGCTGGACCACCGCGCGCATCATGCGGCTGCCGAAGCCCTCCGTGGTCGTCGCCTTGCCGACGCCCTGGTCGGCGACGACGAGGCGCAGGCGGTTCAGATGCTGGTCCAGCGACACGGCGATCGGCCCGGTAGAGCCGGGATAGGCGTATTTGGTGGCGTTGATGACCAGTTCCGCCGCGATCAGCCCGATGTTCACGGCCCGGTCGGTGGGGATCAGCACGGGCGCGAGATCCGTCGTCATCGCCCGCGCCCAACCGTCGCCGAGCGACGTCTTCAGGTCGTCCAGCAGTTCGGCCAGGTAGCGGCTGAGGTCGATCGTCTCGATCTGGTCGTCGCGATACAGCCGGCGATGCACCAGCGCCACCGCGGACAGCCGCGACCGCGCCTCGGTCAGCTGATCGGCGACGGTGCCCGGTCCCGCGTCGCGCGCCTGGATCGACAAGAAGGAGGAGACGAGCTGGAGGCTGTTCTGCACGCGGTGATCCACCTCGCGCATCAGCAGGTCCTTCTGCGCCAGCGCCGCGTCCTTCTCCGCCACGGTGGCGGAGAGTTCGGCGTTCAGTCGCCGCAGTTCGCCGGCGTCGCGCGTCTCGCGCAGCAGGCGGCGCAGGCGATGCGCCGCCTCCACCTGCTCCAGCGTCCAGCGGCGCGAGCGGCCACGCACGAGCTCCCGCCAGCTCTCGAAGGAGGCGCGCGGTCGCAGCTGCTCGGCGGGATCGTGCGGCACCGCCTTGTGCGGGTTGCCGGCCCATTCCACTTCCTCGACCTGCTCGGCACGCAGCCACAGCAGCGTCGCGTCGCCCACGCGGAAGGCGAGCACGCCTGCCACCGTGCCGAATGCCGCCGCGTCGGGCCAGTCGCGCCTCAGCTCGCGGCTGGCGAGCACCGTGCTTTCGTCGCGGCGCTCGATCCAGCGCGCGAAGGCCACCATCGCCGCCGCGGGCGGAACGTGGCCGATGGCGGTTGCCTCCCCGCCGCGGATCAGAGCAAAGCCGTCCGCGTCGAACATGCGGCGCAATTCCTCGCCGCGAGTGTCCACCACCTGCTCGATCCCCGGAGCGGCAAGCAGCAGCGGGCGCAGCGCATCCTCCTCCGCGCGCAGCGACAGCCGTTCGCGATAGGTCGCCGCCTCCTCCTTGGCGCGGATCTGCCGCGCCAGGTCCCCCGCCAGGGCCGCGGCGATGCTGCGCGCCTCGCGCGGGATCGCACGCGGGCTATGGTTATGGCAGGCGATCAGGCCCCACAGCACCCCCTCGGTCACGATCGAGATGGACGCGGACGCCGCCACGCCCATGTTGGCGAGGTATTGGAGGTGGATCGGCGAGACGCTGCGGATCGCGACGTCGGACAGGTCGGTCAGCTCGAACCCGGCGGGCCGAAGGACCGCGGGCGTATAGCTCGCGTCCGGGATCACGCGGGTGCGATTGCGGACATAGAGCGCGCGCGCCTGCCGCGGGATGTCCGATGCGGGGAAGTGATGGTGCAGGAAGCTGCCGAGTGCCGGATCGCGATCCTCCGCCACCACGCAGCCGGCATCGTCGTCGCGAAAGCGGTAGATCATCACCCGGTCGAAGCCGGTCAGCTCGCGGAACGCCACCGCCGCGCGCTCGCACAGCGCGGCCAGCGTGCCGGACCGGTCGAAACCGGCCCCCACCGCGTCGAGCCAGGCGAGCGTCCGCCCGGCATGGCGGGTGCCGTCGTCCGCCGGCTCCAGTTCGGCCAGGACGTGCTGGCCCGACCGGTGGATCGCCACCTCGTACCCCGCCACCGGCGCACCCACGACGGTGCCGCCCGGCCCCACCGGCATGGCGTCGAGCAGCGCGCCCACGTCCTGTCCCAGCAGGTCGGCCAGCGACCGGCCGAGCCAGTCGTCCCCCAACCGCGCCTCCAGCTCACCGGCGCCCGCCACCACCGTCAGCGACGCCGCGTCCGCGACCAGCAGCAGGCCATGCGGCTGGATCGCGCCGGGGATGTGGATCGGCTCGCGATCGCAGGCGGTAAGATCGAGCGTCGGATCGACGTCGGGATGCGTGGCCATCGACGAGGCTATGGCAGTATCGATGGCCCATCACAATCACCTCGGGCGCTTCATCCATGTTATATTTTGTGGACCGGGCACCGGGCTCCACTGCACCCGGTAGCGGAGCGATGCGGCGATACGTGCACGGGAAAGGAAGCCGGCGACGAGCTTGTCGTATGGGTAGCGCGGCGCCGTTCGCCGAGCCTGCACCAAAGGTGTTCGACGAGGTCGCCGCAAGATCAGCAGGAGACGAGGCGAACCCGCGCCGCCGATCCGCCGTGGAGCTTGCTCGTGCGGTCGCAAGGGAGTGCCGCGCCTATGCCAGCGCCCAATCGATCGTGCCCCGGCCGTGCGCGGCGAGAAAGGCGTTCGCCTGCGAGAACGGCCGGCTGCCGAACCAGCCCCGATAGGCTGCGAGGGGAGAGGGATGCGGGGCGGCGAGCACCAGGTGCCGCCCGCCCGCCGCCACGCCCGGCACGAACGCCGCCTTCTTCTGCGCCGGCGCCCCCCACAGCAGGAACACGCTCGGCGCCGCCCGCGCCGCCACCGCACGGATGGCGGCATCGGTCAACGCCTCCCACCCGCGTCCGCGGTGCGAGGCGGGGCGGCCCGCCTCCACCGTCAACACGTCGTTCAGCAGCAGCACGCCCTGACGCGCCCAATGGTCGAGATGCCCGTGCGCCGGCGGGGCGTGGCCCAGGTCCGCGGCCAATTCGCGGTGGATGTTGCGCAGGCTGGGCGGCACCTTCACCCCCGGCTGGACGGAGAAGCTGAGCCCGTGCGCCTGTCCCGCGCCATGGTACGGGTCCTGCCCCAGGATCACCACACGCACATCGGGCAGCGGGGTCAGCGCCAGCGCGCGGAACCGCTCCGCCGCGGGTGGATAGATCGCGCGACCCGCCGCCTCCGCCGCCGCGGCGTGATGCCGGGCGGCGGTGACCGCCGCGCCGTGGTACACCTCGTCGAGCGCGTCGTGCCACGACGGGTCGATCCGGCCCCACGCGTCGTCCATCGCCGCCTCAGCGGGCGGCATAGGCCTTCACCAGGTCGGTCAGGTAGTCGCGCCCCTTGTACAGGACGTCGACGCGGATGCGCTCGTTCAGGCCGTGGATGCCGTTGCCGTCGGGATCGATCATCAGCCCCGGCACGCCATAGACCGGAATGCCCGCGGGCGCGACGTGGACCGCGTCGGTGCCGCCGGGCAGCATCGTCGGCGTGAAGGGAACGCCCGGGAAATACTTGCGCGCCAGGGTCTGCGCCGGGCCGACCACCGCCTGCGTCAGCGTGACCGGCGGAGCGACGGGTCGGTCGGGCGGCACGCGGGTCAGCTTGATCTTCGGATCGCCGATCGCCTGCGCCAGCGCCTGCTCGGTGCTGTCGTAGCTCTCGCCCGGGATCACGCGGCAGTTGATGTTGGCGCCGGCGCGCTGGGGCAGCGCGTTGTTGGCGTGCCCGCCGTCCAGCAGCGTCGCGACGCAGGTGGTGCGCAGCATGGTGAACAGGTCGGGATCACGCGACAGCAACGCATCCGCCGCCGCGTCCTGCGGGTTCGCCAGCAGCCGCGTCATCGCCGCCCCGGCCTCTCCGCCGCGCTGCCTGGCCGCATTGGTCAGGAACGCGCGCGTCGCGTCGTTCAGGCGGACCGGAAAGCGATAGGCGCGCACCTTCTCCAGCGCGTCGGCCAGCTCGTAGATCGCATTGTCCGGCCGCGGGCGCGAGGAATGGCCGCCGGGGTTCGTCGCCTCGATGCGGAAGTTCTGCACCGCCTTCTCGCCCGCCTGGATCGCGACCAGTTCGGGCTTGCCCTCCGCGTTCAGCCGCCCGCCGCCACCCTCGTTCAGCGCGAACTCGGCGGCGATCAGCTCGGGTCGGTTCTTCGCCAGCCACTCCGCGCCGTTGAAGGCGTAGGTGGTCTCCTCGCCACAGGTCAGCGCCAGCTTCACCGTCCGCTTCAGCTTCGTGCCGTCCTTGCGGAAACGGGCCAGCATGTCGGTGAAGATCGCCGCCTGCGCCTTGTCGTCGTAGGTGCCGCGCCCGTAGAAATATCCCCCCTCCTCGATCAGCGTGAACGGATCGCGGGTCCAGTCCTCGCGCTTGGCCTCGACCACGTCGATGTGCGCCAGCAGCAGGATCGCCTTCGCCTTGGAATCGGTACCGGGCAGCACCGCCACCAGGCCGCCGTCCTTGGGATGCGCGGGATCGGCGAAGGCGGTGAGCTCCTCGTCCCTGAACCCCGCCGCCTTCAGCCGCACGGCCATCTTCGCCGCGGCGTCGGTGCAGCTGCCGTTCGACAGCGCGGTGTTGGTCTCGACCAGCTCCTTGTAGAGCGCGCGGAAGGCAGTCTGGTCTGGCCGCTGCTGCGCCTGTGCCGTTCCCGCCGCCAGGAGCGCGGCCAGCGCGATCATCCTCTTCATCGCGATCCCCTTTTTTCCGCGTCGCCGCGGATGTTCCACAGCGACGGCGCTACGGCAAGCGGCGGACGAAAAAGAGCCCGGTGCGTTGCCGCACCGGGCGTCAAGTGTCGTCCGCAGGAGGAACGTCGGTGGGCGGCGGGCCGGGTGCCCGCCGCCGAACGGGTCAGTAATTGTAGGCGCGTTCGCCGTGCTCGTTGATGTCCAGGCCCTCGGCCTCGACTTCCTTCGACGGGCGCAGGCCGACCGTGGCCTTCAGGCCGAGGAACAGCAGCGCGGAGACGCCGCCCGACAGCACCAGCGTCAGCACGACGGCCTTGATCTGCGTCCACACCTGGCCGGCCATGTCGTAGGTGCCGGTGACGGAGGGGAATTGCGTGTAGTCGAACCATCCCTGGCCGCCGAGCGCCGGATCGGCGACGATACCGGTCCCGATCGCGCCGATGATGCCGCCGACGCAGTGGATGCCGAAGACGTCCAGCGTGTCGTCGTAGCCCAGCTTGTTCTTCACCGCCGTCACGAAGAAGAAGCAGACGGCGGAGGCGGCGAAGCCGAGCAGGATCGACGTCATCGGCGCGGCGAACCCGGCCGCCGGCGTGATCGCAACGAGTCCGGCGACCGCGCCGGAGACCCCGCCCAGCAGCGACGGCTTCTTGTGCACCACTTGCTCAATCACGGCCCAGGCGACCGCCGCCGCCGCGGTGGCGACGAAGGTGTTGATGAAGGCGAGCGCGGCGACGCCGTTCGCCTCCAGGTTGGAGCCGGCATTGAAGCCGAACCAGCCGATCCACAGCAGCGAGGCGCCGATCATCGTCATCGTCAGCGAGTGCGGCGGCATCGGCTCCTGCTTGTAGCCGGTGCGCTTGCCGATCACGAGGCAGCCCACCAGCCCGGCGATGCCGGCATTGATGTGGACCACGGTGCCGCCCGCGAAGTCGAGCGCGCCCCAGCCGTACAGCAGCCCCGTGTCGGTGGGCGCATCGGCGAGGAAGTCCGGACCCGCCCAATACCAGACCATGTGCGCCATCGGAAAATAGACGATGGTCAGCCACAGGACGGTGAAGATGATGAGCGGGGTGAACTTCACCCGCTCCGCGAACGCGCCGACGATCAGCGCGGGCGTGATGCAGGCGAAGGTCATCTGAAAGGCGACGAAGGCGTATTCAGGAATGTAGACGTTGTTCGAGAAGGTCGCGGCGTAGGTCGATGCGCTGACGCCGGCCAGAAACATCTTGCTGAGCCCGCCGACGAAGCTGTTGCCGCTGGTGAAGGCCATGGAATAGCCCCAGCTGACCCAGACGAGGCTGGCGACGCAGACGATCGTCAGCACCTGCATCAGCACCGACAGCATGTTCTTGGTGCGGACGAGACCGCCGTAGAATAGCGCGAGCCCCGGCACCGACATCATCAGCACCAGTGCGGCGCTGATGAGCATCCAGGTCGTGTCGCCCTTGTTCACCATCGCGCCCATCGCCTCCGCGGCCGGTGCGCGCACGGGACCACCCGTCTGCGCCAGCGCCGGCAGGGCCACCGTCGCCGCGATGCCGGCGCCGATCGCGCCGGCGATGTTCGTCATCTGCTTCATCACCACCCCCTTCAAAGCGCCGTGTCGTCGGTTTCGCCCGTGCGGATGCGCACCGCCTGGCCGACGTCGAGGACGAAGATCTTGCCGTCGCCGATCGCGCCGGTGTTGGCCGAGGACTGGATCGCCTCGACCACACGGTCGGCCACGTCGCTGGGGCAGACGATCTCGATCTTGATCTTCGGCACCATGTTCGTGCTGTACTCGGCGCCGCGATAGATCTCGGTCTGGCCCTTCTGCCGGCCGAAGCCCTTCACTTCGGACACGGTCATTCCGGCGATACCGACCGTGGTGAGCGCCTCGCGCACCTCGTCCAGCTTGAACGGTTTGATGATGGCAATGACGAGCTTCATTGCGCCCCCTTTCGCTTGTCCCGTGAGCGTCTTCGCAACAGGCGTGCCAAATGCTGCGCAGAGGCGGGGAGGCTGCGCGTTCGTTACACTTGCGTTAATTGTTGGGCAGGACGACGGCGGCGTGCCCGAAAATCAGGCAGCGTCGAGGATCGCTCGAGCGGCTGCCTCGTCGTCCTCGTCCACCATCACGCGCACGGGGATCAGCAGCCACGATCCGTCGGCGATGCTGGCACTGCCGTCGAACGCGACCGCGTCGATCCCCTCGCTCTCCAGCCGGCCGACGAGGATATTGGCGAGATTGCGGTCGTAGCGGCCGAGCTCGACGAGGCTCATCGGGCGACCGGCACGGTCGGGTTGCGCACCGGCAGCCCGTCGATGCTGGTCGTGCGCACCGCGTATTTGGCGAAACGCACGGGATCGCCATGCTTCTCGTGATACTTGCTCAGCGTCTCGCGCTCGCGCTCGAACGCCATCAACGGCACACCCCAGCCGCACGAAGTCTGCACCTGGTCGATCGTGACGACGAAGATCTGCCGCGTGCCCGGCAGGAGCGCGAAGTGCCCGGCCAGCGCCCCCCAGTCGTCGTCCTGCGGCAGCACGGGCCGTCCGCGGCCATAGATGCGGAAGATCAGCGCCGGATTGTCGAAGGCGCAGAACATGATCGTGATGCGCCCGTCGGCGAGGAGGTGCGCATTGGTCTCGTTCCCCGACCCGGCGACATCGAGATACGCGACGGTGCGATCGTCGAGGATGCGGAAGCTGTCCATGCCCTTCGGGCTGAGGTTGATCCGCGTTCCTTCCGCAGCGGTGGCGACGAAGAACACCGGCTGCCTCGCCACGAAGGCGCGGTGCTCGGGCGTGAGCGCGGGAAAGAATTCGGCCATGGAACATGCCTCGCGTTGACGCGCATGAGCGGGTTCGGGGCATGAGACACGATCCCGTGGCTTCGGGCAAGCGCAAGCCCTCGCCAACCCCCGGCAGCGACCGCGATCCGCGCCCGTCCCCCCGGTTCGGCAAGCGGACGGGTATCGAACCTAGGCCGCCTGTCGCGCGTGGCGGGCGAGCAGGCCGCCGAGCCGTTCGTCGATGATCGCCTCCGCCTCCGCGACGATCCGGTCGACCAGGTCCTTTACCGTCGGCACGTCGTGGATCAGACCCTGCACCATGCCGGCGGACCAGATGCCGTCGTCGGTGTCGCCGCGCTCCATCGCCGCGACGCCGCGCTTTCCGGCGACGAGATGCTGCACATCCTCGAACTTCGCGCCGCCCTTCATGGCGCCGGCCCGCTCGATCGCGACCACCTCCTCGCTGACCCGGTTCTTCATCACTCGCGCGCTGTTGTGCAGCGTGCGGAAGATGAGGTCGGTCTGCCGCTCGTCGTTGGCGACCATCCGTTCCTTGAAGCTGTCCGCGATCTGCGCCTCCTGCGTCACGCAGAAGCGCGTACCCATGTTGATGCCGTCCGCACCCAGCGCCAGCGCGGCGACCAGCCCGCGGCCGTCGGCGAACCCGCCCGATGCCAGCATCGGCACCGTCACCTTGTCGGCGGCGGCCGGGATCAGAATCAGGCCGGGGATATCGTCCTCTCCCGGGTGGCCGGCGCACTCGAAGCCGTCGATGCTGATCGCGTCGACGCCCATCCGCTCCGCGGACAGCGCGTGGCGGACCGCGGTGCACTTATGGATCACCTTCACGCCGTGCGCCTTGAAGTCGTCCACGTGTTCCTTGGGCTTGTAGCCCGCGGTCTCGACGATCTTCACGCCCCCTTCGATGATGGCGCGACGGTACTCGGCGTAGGGTGGCGGGTTGATCGTCGGCAGGATCGTCAGGTTCACGCCGAACGGCTTGTCGGTCAGGTCGCGGGTGCGCCGGATCTCGCGCGCCAGTTCCTCGGGCGTGGGCTGCGTCAGCGCGGTGACGAAGCCGAGCGCGCCCGCGTTGGCGACCGCGGCGACCAGCGGCGCCTTGCCGACCCACTGCATCCCGCCCTGCGCGATCGGATGCTCCACGCCGAACGCCTCGGTGAACCGCGTCTTCAGCATTCGCCCTCTCCCTCATTCCGTAACTCTTGTTATGCCGCCTCGTCGCTGCGCGCAAGCACCGCCTAGCGCAGCACCTGTCCGCCCGAGCGCGGGCGCACCTGAGGCTGCTCGCGATAGTCGACGTCGCTCCAGTCGAGCGCGGCGAACTCCTGCCGGCGCGGACCCAGATAGCCGAACAGGAAGGCGGCCACCTTGCGCATCTGTATTTCCTCCGCTCCCTCGGTGATGCGATAGCGGCGATGGTGGCGGTAGATGTGCTCGAACGGCTTGTGCCGCGAATAGCCGATGCCGCCGTGCACCTGCATTGCCCGGTCCGCCGCCTCGCAACACAGTCGGTTTGCCCAGTAATTGCACATGCTCACCTTGTCGGAGAGCGCCTTTTCCACCTGGTGGTGCGGCATCTGGTCCATCTGCCAGGCGGTCTTGCGGATCAGCAGCCGCAGCATTTCCGCCTGCGTGGCCAACTCCACCAGCGGGAACTGGATCGCCTGGTTACGCGCCAGGTCCTCGCCGAAGGGCTGTCGCTGGCGGGCATAGCGGACCGATTCCTCGATGCAGTAGCTCGCCGCGCCCAGGCTCGACGCGGCCTGCCGGATCCGGTTCTCGTGCACGAAGGCCTGCGCGACAGGCAGGCCGTTCTCCTTCTCGCCGAAGATCGCAGCTTCCGGCACCCACACGTCGGTGAAGCTGACGCGCGGGTGGTCGCTCGGCATGTTGAAGGTCCAGAGATATTCCTCCACCTTCACGCCGGGATCGTCGCAGGGGACGAGGAAGCAGGTGATGCCCTTCGCCGCGCCGTCCTCCCCGCTGGTCCGCGCGAACAGGGCGCAGTGCGTCGCGACGTGCATTCCCGTCGTCCACATCTTCTCGCCGGTCAGGCGATAGCCGGCAACGCCGTCGCGCTCCTCCGGCACGCCGCGCGTCTCCATGTGCGTCGCGTCCGACCCGTGGCGCGGCTCGGTCAGGCCGAAGGTGACGCGGCGGGTGCCGTCCAGCGTGCCGGCGATGAACTCGGTCCTTTGCGCCTCCGTGCCGAAATCGTCGAACATCTTGGCGAAGGGATTGTTGGCCACGATGGAATGCTCGGTCTGCAGATCGTTGTGCAGGCCCAGGCCCTTGGCGGCGAGATACTCGCGGATCACGCACATCCACAGGTTCGATCCGCCGCGCCCGCCGAACTTGGGATCCATCGCGAAGCGCAGGTGACCCGCCTTGTCGGCGCGCCGCTTCGCCTCGCGCATCAGCTCCTCCCACTCGTGGCGGGGAAGCCCGCCGTTCTCGAAGTCGGTGCGCGCATATTCGCGGCGGTGGTCGAAAAAGCGGACGTTGTCGTCCGCCTGCTCCAGCGGCCGGATTTCCGCGTCGATGAAGCGGTCCAGCTCGGACAGATAGTCCAGCAGGTCCTGCGGCAAGGCGAAGTCCATCTGCCCTCTCCCAATTAAGTCGAGTCTTTTAACTGGCGTAGCGCGCCCGGCTGTGATGTACCACTGCCAATGACGGAGAGGCTGTCGAGGGACGGGATCGCGGCGCGGCTGGCGGCGCTGCCGCTGGGCGGCGCGATCGAGGACGTTTCCCTGCTGACAGGTGGGGCGAGCATGGAGACCTGGGCGTTCCGCGCCGGCGACGATGCGCTGATCCTGCGTCGGCGCGGCGCGTCGGCGGACGATCATCCCGGCCGCAAGCCGCCGCTGGAGCGCGAGGCCGCGGTCATCGCGGCGGCGGTCGCCGGAGGCGTGCCCGCTCCGCACGTCGTCCACGTCTGCACGCCTGCCGAGGGACTGGGCGAGGCCTATGTGATGCGCCGCGTCGCCGGCGAGACGCTGGGCCGCCGCATCGCGCACGACGCTGCGTTCGCGCCCGCCCGTGCGCGGCTGGCGCGCCAGTGCGGCGAGGCACTGGCCCGCATCCATGCTGTGCCGCCCCCGGTGGGACTGGAGACGCTGGATGCGGGGACCACGCTCGCGAATTACGAGGAGAGCTGGCGCGCATCGGGAGCGGCACGCCCCACGATCGAGGCGGCGTTCCGCTGGCTGGAGCGCCGACTGCCGCCCGCGGGCGGGGAAGCGCGGCTGGTCCACGGCGATTTCCGCAACGGCAACCTGATGGTCGATGCCGACCGCGGGCTCGCCGCCGTGCTCGACTGGGAACTCGCGCATCTCGGCGATCCGGCGGAGGACCTCGGCTGGATCTGCACCAACAGCTGGCGCTTCGGCTGCCCGCGCCGGCGCGTCGGCGGGTTCGGCGACCTCGCCGACCTTCTGGCCGGATACGAGGCGGCGGGCGGCGAGCCGATCGACCCCGTGCGGGTCGATTTCTGGCAGATGATGGGCAGCCTGAAATGGGGCGTCATGACGACGATGATGCACGCCCGCTTCGCCGCCGATCCCGCCGCCGGACCGGAACGGGGTGTGATCGGCCGGCGGCTGAGCGAGGCGGAGGCAGATATCGTCGCGATCATCGAACGGAGCGTGCGATGCTGACCCACCCGACCGCGCAGGCCCTGATCGACGGCGTCGCGCGCTGGCTGCCCGTCGACGGCAGCGCCTCCCCCTTCACTCTGCGCGTCGCCCGCAACGCGCTGGAGATCGCGGCGCGCGACCTGGCGCTCGGCCCCGGGGCGGACGTGCGTGCCGCGGGACGCCTGGCCGCCCTGCTGCACCGCGAGGGGGATCGGGAAACGCTGGACCGCGCGCTCGTGGATGCGCTGCGTGCCGGAAGGATCGCGCCCGACGATCCCGCGCTGATCGCGCACCTGCGTGCCTGCGCGCTCGACAGCCTGGCCATCGACCAGCCCCGCTACGCGCACGAATTGTAGACTTTCGTCGCACTTTACCAAGCGTTTGCGGTTGGCGCCTACCGGGGCGGCATGTCCACCGCGTCCCTGCCCCGCCCCGGCCGTGCCAGCGTCATCCTCTATGCCGACATCCATACGGGGCGAGGCCCGGAGACGAGTTGCCGCGTGCGCAACCTGTCCGTCACCGGGGCCTGTATCGACAACGTCGCCGACCTGCACGTGGGCGAGCGCGTCCGGGTCACCATGGGCGTGTTGGCACCCGTCGCTGCGCAGGTGATCTGGTCCAAGCCGCACCTCGCCGGGCTGCGCTTCGACGGCGAGGTAGACCTCGCCGCGGCCCGCACGCCGCGGCGGGCCGGGCATGCCGTGTCGGCCGGCTGGATCGGCGGGCTCGACGATCCCTACCGCCGCCGGGTGTGAGCCAAGGGCCGTAACTTTTGTTGTGCCGGCCAGCGCCGCGTTCTACCACCCCGGGCGACAGGACATCGGGAGAGAGCGCGCGTGACCACCCCACCCCTCAGCGGCCTTCGCGTCGTGGAGTTCGCCGGCATCGGTCCCGGCCCGTTCGCGGGGATGATGCTGGCCGATCACGGTGCGCAGGTGATCCGCATCGACCGCGGGGTGCGCGGCGACGGCATCGGCGTCGCCAACAAGGACCCGCTGCTGCGCAACCGCCGGTCGGTGTCGCTCGACCTGAAGAAGCCCGAATCGATCGCCGCCGTGCGCCTCATCGTCGCCGGCGCGGACGCGATCATCGAGGGGTTCCGGCCCGGCGTGATGGAGCGGCTGGGCCTGGGACCGGACGTCCTGCTCGCCGACAATCCGCGGCTGGTCTACGGCCGCATGACCGGCTGGGGCCAGACCGGGCCGATGGCGCCTGAGCCGGGGCACGACATCAACTATATCGCCATCTCCGGCGCGCTCCACGCGCTGGGTCGCGCGGGCGAGAAGCCCACCCCGCCGATCAATCTGGTCGGCGACTTCGGCGGCGGCGGCATGGTGCTCGCCTTCGGCATGCTGGCCGCGCTCCTCCACGCGCAGCGCACCGGCGAGGGACAGGTGGTGGACGCGGCGATGACCGACGGGTCGGCGCTGCTGATGACGATGATGTGGGGGTTCCGCGCGATGGGGCGGTGGCGGGACGAGCGGGGCACGAACTTGCTCGATACCGCCGCGCATTTCTACGACACGTACGAGACCGCAGACGGCAAGTACGTCTCGCTCGGCGCGATCGAGCCGCAATTCTACGCCGAGTTCCGCGCCGTCATGGGCCTGTCCGACGCGCGGTGGGACGCGCAGATGGACGCGCGGCAATGGCCGGCGCTGAAGGAGGAAGTGGCGCGCCTGTTCGCCACCGGCACCCGCGACGAGTGGGTCGCCCGCTTCAAGGGCCACGACGTCTGCTTCGCGCCCGTGCTCGGCTTCGACGAGGCGGTGGCCGATCCCCACAACGCGGCGCGCGGCACGTTCGTCACGGCGGGCGGCGTGACGCAGCCCGCCCCCGCTCCGCGCTACTCCGCCAGCCCCACCGTGGCCCCGGCGATGGCGGGCGAGCGGCAGGACGCGGCGGTGCTGCGCGACCTGGGCTTCGGCGAGGAGGAGATCGCGGCGTTGGGATTCCCGTCCACGTGACGCGGCGGCTGGCCAGCATCGGCGGCGCGGCCTAGGCTGCGCGCGCATGACCCGGCTGACCGTCAACAACGAAGCGGTCGAGTATCTGCTCGATCCCGCCACCCCGCTGCTCTTCGCGCTGCGCGACGCCTCCAACCTGACCGGCGCGAAATACGGCTGCGGCACCGGCAGCTGCGGCGCGTGCACCATTGATGTCGACGGACGTGCGGTGCGATCGTGCCAGTTGACGCTCGCGCAGGCGGAGGGCGCCTTCGTCACCACGATCGAGGGCCTGTCGCGCGAGCGGGCGCACCCGGTGCAACTGGCGCTGATCGCCGACAACGTGCCGCAATGCGGCTTCTGCGTTCCCGGCATCGTCATGGCCGCGGCCGCGCTGCTGAAGCGCGACGCGAGCCCGAGCGAGGAGGCGATCCGACAGGGGATCACGAACCTGTGCCGGTGCGGCATCTATCCGCGGCTGGCCGAATCGATCGCACGCGCCGGCCGGGCGATGCGCGGCGACGAGACGATCCCGGCAGGCGCGCGGCCCGGCATCGATCCCGCCGACGCCGCCGCGCGCGTCCCCGCGCTGTCACCGCGATAGGCGAGGAAGGGGCTTGCCGCGCCTCTTCCGTCCGCCGACACTCGGGCAAAGGGGAAGAGGATGCCGGGCCTGCTGATCGCCAACCGCGGCGAGATCGCGATCCGCATCGCGCGCACCGCGCGCGCCATGGGGATCGCGACCGCCGCCGTCTACGCCGGGGACGATGCCGCCGCGCCGCACGTCGCCGCGGCCGATGCGGCACATCCGTTGCCCGGCGAGGGTCCGGCGGCCTATCTTTCGATCGAGGCGCTGATCGCGGCAGCACGGGCGGGCGGGTGCGACGGTGTCCACCCCGGTTACGGCTTCCTGAGCGAGAGCCCGGCCTTCGCCCGCGCCTGCGCCGATGCCGGCTTGCGCTTCGTCGGTCCCGACGCGGCCGCGCTGGCCTTGTTCGGCGACAAGGCCGCGGCCAAGGCGCTGGCGCGCGAGGCGGGCGTTCCGGTCCTGGCCGAAGGCACGGCGGCGCTGGCGGAGGGCGCGGTTCTGGTGAAGGCGACCGCGGGTGGCGGGGGGCGCGGCATCCGCATCGTCGACGCCGCCGCCGACCTCCCCGCCGCGGTCTCCGCCGCCCGCGCGGAGGCGGCAGCCGCCTTCGGCGCGGGCGAGGTGATCGTCGAGCGCTACGTGCCGCGGGGGCGCCATATCGAGGTGCAGCTGGCGGGCGACGCGCACGGCGGCGTGGTCGCGCTGGGCACGCGCGACTGCTCGATCCAGCGACGCTACCAGAAGTTCGTCGAGGTCGCGCCCGCGCCCGGGCTATCGCCGGTGCTCGAGGAGGCGATCGTCGCCGCCGCGATACGCCTACTCGCCGCGCGGCCCTATGTCGGCCTCGCCACCGCCGAGTTCCTCGTCGATCTCGACCGCGGCGACTTCGCCTTTCTGGAGGTCGATCCGCGGTTGCAGGTGGAGCATACGGTGACGGAGGAGGTGACGGGGCTCGACCTCGTCGGGCTCCAGCTGCGCCTGGCCGCGGGTGGGCGGGTGCCCGCGCCGCCGGTGACGCGAGGCGTCGCGATCGAGCTGCGCGTCGGCACGGAGACGCCGGGTGCGGGGGGTACGGTGCGGCCGTCGACCGGCACGATCCGCGGCTGGCGCGCGCCCGGCGGCCCTGGCATCCGCGTCGATGCCGCCGTCGCGACCGGGATGGCAGTGAACCCGCGCTTCGACCCGCTGCTGCTGAAGATCGTCGCGCGCGGCGCGGACGCGGAGGAGGCGCTGGCGCGCGCCCAGACCGCGGTGGCGGAGTGCGAGGTAACGGGGGTCGCGACCAACCTTCCCGTCCTCGCCGCCGTGCTGGCGCGCGCGGACGTGGTGGGCGGCACGGTGACGACGGGATGGTTCGACGCGATCGCGGAGGAGTTCGCCACCCCTGCGCAGGCGGGCGAAGCGGAGGCATCGGGAGCGCTCGCCCCCTTGTCCGGCGTCGTGGTCGCCATCGACGCGGCGGTGGGGCAACGTGTCGCGCGCGGCGCCGAGCTGGCCACGATCGAGGCGCTGAAGATGCGCCACGCCGTGGTCGCGCCCCGCGCCGGTGTGGTGCGCGCCGTCGCCGCGACGGTCGGCGGGGTCGTCGCGGAGGGCGAACCGATCGTCCTGCTCGACCCGGCCGAGGAGGACTCTGGCGACGAACCCTCGACCCTGCCCCCCGATCCCGCGCTCATCCGCGCCGATTTGGCCGAGGTGATCGCCGCCCATGCCCACGGCCGCGACGAGCACCGCGCGGACGCGGTCGCGCGCCGGCACGCCGGCGGCCGGCGCACCGCGCGCGAGAACATCGCCGATCTGTTCGATGACGGGAGCTTCGTCGAATATGGCGCGCTCGCCGTCGCCGCGCAGCGTCGCCGCCGCGATCTCGCCGATCTGATCGCGCAGACGCCGCACGACGGCCTGGTCGGCGGGGTCGGCACCGTCAACGCGGAACGCGTCGGCGAGGAGGCGGGCCGCTGCCTTGGGCTCGCCTACGACTATACCGTCCTCGCGGGCACGCAGGGGCTTTGGAACCATCGCAAGACCGACCGGCTGCTGGCGGTGGCGGAGGCGCAGCGATTGCCCGTCGTCTTCTACACGGAGGGCGGCGGTGGTCGGCCGGGGGACGTCGACGCGCTCGGCGTCTCCGGCCTCGACACGCCCACCTTCCGCAGCTTCGCCGCCCTGTCCGGCAAGGCGCCGCGGATCGCCGTCACGACGGGTTTCTGCTTCGCCGGCAATGCCGTGCTGTTCGGCTGCGCGGACATCACGATCGCGACCGAGGGCTCGCACATCGGCATGGGCGGACCGGCGATGATCGAGGGCGGCGGGCTGGGCGTGCACGCCCCCACCGCGATCGGGCCGCTGGACGTGCAGTGGGGCAACGGCGTCGTCGACCTGCGCGTGGCGGACGAGGCGGCGGCGACCGCCGCGGCGAAGGAATTGCTCGGCTTCTTCCAGGGCCGGCTGCGCGCCGGCGAGGCACCCGACCAGCGGCGGCTGCGCCACGTAGTGCCCGAAGACCGTCTGCGCGTCTTCGACATCCGCGCGGTCGTCGCCGGGCTGGTCGATGCGGACAGCTTCGTCGAGCTGCGCGGCGGCTTCGCGCCGGGCATGGTCACCGGTCTCGCGCGCGTGGACGGTCGCGCGATCGGCCTCCTCGCCAACGATTGCCGCCATCTGTCAGGCGCGATCGACAGCGACGGCGCGGACAAGGCGGCACGCTTTCTGCAATTGTGCGACGCGTTCGGCGTGCCCGTCGTGTCGCTGATCGACACCCCGGGGTTCATGGTCGGCCCGGACGCGGAGCGGACCGCCCCGGTGCGCCACGGATCGCGCATGTTCCTGGTGGCGGCGCAATTGTCGGTCCCGATCTTCGCCGTCGTTATCCGCAAGGCCTACGGCCTGGGCGCGCAGGCGATGGCGGGCGGATCGCTGCAGACCAGCGCCTTCACCGTTGCCTGGCCCACGGGCGAGTTCGGCGGCATGGGGCTGGAAGGCGCGGTGCGGCTCGGCTACCGCCGCGAGCTGGACGCGATCGTCGATCCGGTCGCCCGGGAGGCGCGCTATCGCGAGCTGGTGGCGGCCAGCTACGACCGCGGCAAGGCGGTCGGTGTCGCGCGCGTGCTGGAGATCGACGCGGTGATCGACCCGGCGGAAACCCGCACCTGGCTGCGGCGCGGTCTGGCCTCCGCCACGCCGCGCGCGTCGGGCCGCTTCGTCGACAGCTGGTGAGGGGAACGATGATCGAATTGTGGCACTGCCCGGACGCGCGCTCCTTCCGCGCCTTGTGGACGCTGGAGGAGATGGCGCTCCCCTACCGTCTCCACCTCCTCCCCTTCCCACCCCGGCTTCGCGCGCCCGAGTATCTGGAGGAGAACCCGATCGGCACGATCCCGCTGCTGGTCGACGGCGCCACGCGAATGACCGAGTCGGCGGCCATCGTCGAGTATCTCGCCACCCGCCATGGACCTTCGCCGCTCGCCGTCGCGCCGGACGAGGCGGATTACGGCGCGTGGCTCGACTGGCTCCATCGCGGCGAGGCGACGCTCACCTTTCCGCAGACGCTGGTGCTGCGCTACCGCCGGCTGGAGCCGCCCGAGCGGCGCCTGCCGCAGGCGGCGGACGATTACGCGCAATGGTTCGGATCGCGGCTGAAGGCGGTGGATCGTGCGCTGGCGGACGGGCGCGCGTGGCTTTGCGCGGGGCGGTTCACCGGGGCCGACATCTCCGTCGGCTACGCCCTCCTGCTGGCGCGGACGCTGCACCTCGACGAGCGCTGGAGCGACGAGATCCGCCGCTACTGGGATCGCGTGTCGACCAGGCCCGGGTTCCTCCGCGCCAAGGCCGCCCAAGGGGAGGCGGCGTAAAGAAAGGGCCCCGGCATCGCTGCCGGGGCCCCTCTTCGCTCTGCCTGCGCGATCAGGCGCCCGCGGGCGACGGATTGCCGAAGGGGCCGCTCGGACGCTTCGTCTTCGGAATGGAGGTTCCCGCGGTCGGCACCGCCGGGGACTTCGGTCCCTGGTCGATCCGGCCGATCTCCTCGCCGGCGATCAGCTTCTTGATCTCCTCGCCCGACAGCGTCTCATATTCCAGCAGCGCGCCGGCCAGCGAGTGGAGCTGATCGATGTGCTCGGTCAGCACGTGCTTGGCGCGGTGCAGCCCGCCCTCGACGATGGACTTGATCTCCGCGTCGATCAGCTGCGCGGTCTCGTTCGACATGTGCGTCGGCTGCGAGGAGGAATAGCCGAGGAAGCTCTCGCCCTCCGGCTGCGCATAGTCGACGGGGCCGACCTTGTCCGACATGCCCCATTTCGTCACCATGTCGCGGGCCAGGCCGGTGGCGTACTGGATGTCGCCGCTCGCGCCCGACGACACCTTGTCATAGCCGAAGATGATCTCCTCGGCGATGCGCCCGCCCATGGCCACGGCCAGGTTCGCGTACATCTTGTCGCGATGGTAGCTATAGCTGTCGCGCTCCGGCAGCCGCATGACCATGCCCAGCGCACGGCCGCGCGGGATGATCGTCGCCTTGTGGATCGGGTCGGACGCGGGCTCGTGCAGTGCCACGATCGCGTGGCCCGCCTCGTGATAGGCGGTCATGCGCTTCTCGTCCTCGGTCATCACCATCGAACGCCGCTCGGCGCCCATCATGACCTTGTCCTTGGCTTCCTCGAACTCGGCGTTGGCGACCAGCCGCTTGCCCTTGCGCGCCGCCATCAGCGCCGCCTCGTTCACCAGGTTGGCGAGGTCCGCGCCCGAGAACCCGGGCGTGCCGCGCGCGATGACGCGCGCATCGACGTCGGGAGCCAGCGGCACCTTCTTCATGTGGACTTCGAGGATCTTCACGCGACCGTCGATGTCCGGACGCGGCACGACGACCTGGCGGTCGAAGCGGCCGGGCCGCAGCAGGGCCGGGTCCAGCACGTCGGGACGGTTGGTGGCCGCGACGATGATGATTCCCTCGTTCGCCTCGAACCCGTCCATCTCGACCAGCAGCTGGTTCAGCGTCTGCTCGCGCTCGTCGTTGCCGTTGCCCAGGCCCGCGCCGCGATGGCGGCCGACCGCGTCGATCTCGTCGATGAAGACGATGCACGGCGCGCTCTTCTTCGCCTGCTCGAACATGTCGCGCACGCGGCTGGCGCCCACGCCGACGAACATCTCGACGAAGTCCGAACCGGAGATGGTGAAGAACGGCACGCCCGCCTCACCCGCGATCGCGCGGGCGAGCAGCGTCTTGCCGGTACCCGGCGAGCCGACCAGCAGCGCGCCCTTGGGGATCTTGCCGCCCAGCCGCGCGAACTTCGACGGATCCTTCAGGAACTCCACGATCTCGGTCAGCTCGGCGCGCGCCTCGTCGATGCCGGCGACGTCGTCGAAGGTGACCTTGCCCTCCTTCTGCGTCAGCATCCGCGCGCGGCTCTTGCCGAAGCCCATCGCCCCGCCCGCGCCGCCGCCCTTCTGCATCTGGCGCAGCACGAAGAAGGCGATGCCCAGGAACAGCAGGAACGGCAGCATCTGGTACAGCATCGCGGCCCAGATCGACGGCCCTTCCTCCGGCTTGCCCGCCACCTCGACGCCCGCCTTGCGCAGGCGATCCATCAGGCCGCTGTCCTGCACCGGATAGGTGCGGAACTTGTCCCCGCTGGAGAAGGTGCCCGAGATCAGGTCGCGACTGACGTTGACGTCCTTGACCGTGCCCTCGTCCACCTTGTCGAGGAAGGCGGAATAGGCGATCGTATTGCCCGTCTGCGTCGTCGACTTTCCGTCGAAGACGGTGACGACCAGCGCCAGCGCGAAGAGGATGCCGACCCAGATCAGCAGGCTCTTCAGCCAGGGATTGCCGCCATTGTTGTCGCCGCCGCCGCGATTCGGGCCGCCGGGCCGCTCGTTGTCGTTCATGAAGGTCCTTTCCTGCCGGACAATGTAGGCGCGGTTAGGTTAAAGGCAATCCAACGCGGTGCGATCAGTCTGATCGCCGCGGCGGTGCGGCGCGGAAATGCCAGCCGTCGCCAGCCGCACGGGCCAGCACCCCGCCCTGTACCGCGCTCCGCCCCGCTTCCAGTGCCTCCAGCGTCGCCTCCACGTTCGACGCACTGCCGAACGGGGGCAGTACGATGCGAAGGCGCTGGCGCACGTCGGCAATGGCGCGGCGCAACAGGCGGCGGCGCAGCTCGCGCGGCAGGTGATCCACGTCGAACGGACGATCGCCGCCGTGCCAGCGCTCTTCCCACGCTATGTCCGACGCGCGCGCGACCACGTCCTCCGCCTCGGCGAGCCACGCCGCGGAGGCGGCGAGCGCGGCCGGATCGAGCGCGGGCACCTGCGCGAGCAGCGCGCGGGCGGCGGTGCGATCGTGCCGTGGATCCACATTCGCCGGGTCGTCGACGAAGGGCAGCCCGGCCACTTCCACCACCGCGCGCAGCTCTGCCCGGCGCCAGCCGAGCAACGGACGGAGCAGCGCGACGCCCATCTCGAAGCGCGCGGCGCGGATCGCCGACAGGCCGGCCAGGCCCGACGCGCGGTTTAGCCGCATCAGCAGCGTCTCCGCCTGGTCGTCGGCATGATGCGCGGTCAGCAGAGGGCGGTCCGGTCCCGCCCAGGCGGTCAGGGCGGTGTAGCGCGCCTCGCGCGCGTGTCGCTGGAGACTGGCGCCTGCGATCGGCGCGGCAGGACGCAGCGTCGCGTGCGGCACGGCGAGCCGGGCACAGGCGTCCGCCACCATCGACGCTTCCGCCGCCGACGCTTCACGCAGCTGATGGTCGAACGTCGCCGCCGCGATCCGGCCGGGAAAGGCGGCGTGCGCCAGCGCCAGCATCGCCATGCTGTCCGGCCCTCCGGAGACCGCGAGCGCAAAGGTCCTCGCTGCTGTCGGGGCAACGCCGTCGAAGGCGCGCGCGAACGTGTTCGCGACGTCGCTGCGGAAGCGATCCGTCATGGCGGGCTCGTCCCGGCGTCCACCGTCCCGCACACTCACGATCCGAGGCTCCTTCGGCACCGTGGATGCCGGGACTGCCCGGCATGACCAGATCCTCAGCTCACGAACATTTCGCCGACGTGCGCGCGCGTCCGACGCTGGTCTTCATCGCCGGCGTGATCTTGTCGCCGTAAACGTCGAGCAGCTCGCCGTAGACCTTGCAGGCGTCCGCCGGCTTGTCGAGCTTCAGCAGCGCACTGCCGAGATAGTAGAGGCTCTCCGGCGCCCGCTCGCCGTCCGGATACTTCTTGTAGTTCTCGTAGAAGGCGATCGACGCCAGGCTCGGCTTGTTATCGTCGAGATAGGTGCGCCCGAGCAAGTTCTGCGCGAAGGTGGCGCGGCGGTGTTTGGGATAGGTGGTCGCCACCTTCTTCAGCTGCGTCGCCGCGTCGGCGTAGCGCTTGGCCGCCCACAGCCGGTAGCCGTAGGTATATTCGTCCTCGGCGGCATCGCCGGTCGACGGCTTGACGATTCCCTCGCCTCCCGCCGTCAGCCCGGACGCGGTCTCCGGCGCGGCGGCCGGCTCGCTCGCTCCCGCCGGGCGCGGCGCGACGGGGACGGTGACCGAAGGCTCCGCCGCCGCCACGGGCGCGGCCCCGGAGGCCAGCTTCGCGTCGGTGGCGGTGCGATAGGCGGTGAACTGCTCCTCCAGCTGGCGGAGGCGGTATTGCGCCTGCTCGATCTGCCCGGTCATGCCGGCGATCTGCTGCTCCAGCGAGGCGACGCGTCCGGTCAGGTCCGCGATCGGCGTCGTCGCGGGCGTGCCGTCGGGCGTGGCGGGCGTCACGACGGGCGCGATCTCGGGCGCGACGGTCGCCCCTGCGCCGCCGGGGAACACCTTGCGCTGCACTGCGCGCATCTCGCTCTCCAGCTTGCCCACGCGCCCCTCCAGGCCCGATTGCGCCGCGGCCGGCAGCGCCAGCACCATCGCCGCGCCCGCGGCCAGCATCCACTTGGTCATCGTCTCTTCCACCCCGCACGATCGTGCGCAATTAGTCGCTTCCGCCTGACCCCACGATGTACCGGTCAGCGCGTTGCCCCGGTCGCTGCGCCGGAAGCCGCGGCAGTCGGAGATGTTGAGGGCGCGACCAGCGGTTGTGCCCGCGCCGGGCCGCGCGCGCGCAGCGCCTCCGGCGTCAGGCTGACGTCTTTGATCGCGCGGCGCCCGTCACCCAGCGCGGCGACCGCCTGTCCGTCGACGGTGATCGCCAGCTTGTCCGGCCGGCCGACGTTGATCTGCGGCGATTGGGCGCCCGCGGGGATCGCGAACCGCTCGCCCGGCTTCATCGTGCCCAGGTACAGCGTCTGGTCGGCGCCGTCGTAGATGCGCATCCACACCTCGTCCGTCGCGGTCAGCACCACCTGCCCCGCACTCGGCGTGGGCGACGGCGCGGCGGCGGGACGTGCGGCAGGGGCCGCGGCGGCCACCTCCTGCGTCGCCTGCGCGGGCCGCTCCGCGGTACCGCGGAACAGGCCCGTCGCGAAGTAGAGGCCGGCGAGTACCAGCACGGCCAGCGCCAGGCCCAGAGTCACCACCACCAGCCCGCGGGACGGCGCGCGCGCGGGATCGGCGATCTCCTCGATCCGGTGCTGACGCACGGGGCCGCTGCCGGCGGCGACCGCGGCACGGATGCCGTTGCCGATCTCGGCCTGGTCCAACCCCACCGCGCGGGCATAGGCGCGCGCGAAGCCCGACGCGTAGGTGGACGAAGGCAGCAGGTCGAGCCGGTCGTTCTCGATCGCCTCGAGAAAGCGCTGCGTCACGCGGGTGCGCTGCGCCAGGTCCGCCATCGACAGCCCCTGCGCCTCGCGCGCGGCGCGCAGGCGCTGGCCCACCGTCTGCGGCGCGCCCGCGCCGCTCGCGGGACCGCCGCCGCCATGCTCACCGTCGTCCATTCTCTTCTCCGCGCGCCCCGGTTCGGGGCTCGGTCTTTCAAAGCGCCGGGTTCGTGTCAACCGAACCGGCGCGCCGCCGGACGCAGCGTCATGCCAATTCGACGCCCTCGCTCGCCGCCCACGCCGCCAGCGCCCCGCGCATGTCGCGCGGCGGATCGGCGAGCAGCCGTTCGATGAAGGCGGTCAGCCGCCCGCGATTCAGCGTGCGCACCATCGCCTTGATCGGCCCCACGGCTGCGGGCGTGATCGACAGCCGGTCGATGCCGATACCGATCAGCGCCATCGCCTCCAGGGGACGTCCGCCCATCTCGCCGCACACCGCGACGGGAACGTCGGCCGCCCGCGCCGGCCCGGCCACCTGCATCAGGAAGCGCAGGATGGACGAGGAGAGCCAGTCGTAGCGCTCCGCCAGCTTCGGATTGGCGCGATCGGCGGCGAACAGGAACTGCGTCAGGTCGTTGGTGCCGACCGACAGGAACTGCACCTTGGGCAGCAGCAGGTCGAGCTGATAGGCGAGGCTCGGCACCTCCAGCATCGCGCCGTAGCGGATCTCGTTCGGCAGCCGCTTGCCGCGTCCCGCCAGCCACGCGCGCTGCGCCTCGAACAGCGCCTTCGCCTCGTCGAACTCCCACGCCTCGCTGACCATGGGGAACATCACGTTCAGCGTGCGTCCCGCCGCCGCCTCCAGCAGCGCGCGCGCCTGCGCCTTCATCAGCCCGTCGCGTTCCAGCGCCAGCCGAAGCGCACGCCACCCCATCGCCGGGTTCTCTTCCTCCGCATCGCTGTGGTCGAGGTACGGCAAGGCCTTGTCGCCACCGATATCGACCGTCCGGAACACGACGGGGCGCTCGCCGGCGGCGTCCAGCACCTCCCGGTACAGCCGCTGCTGGCGCTCGCGCTGCGGCAGCGTGGCGGAGACCAGGAACTGGAACTCGGTGCGGAACAGGCCGATCCCGTCGGCGCCGGTCAGGTCCAGCGCCGCCACATCGTCGCGCAGCCCGGCGTTCACCATGACGGTCACGCGGTGGCCGTCCTTCGTTTCCGGCGCCACGTCGCGCAATGCGGCATAGGCCGCCTTGCGTTTCTGCCGTGCGATCAGCTTGGCGTCGAAGGCCTCCTCCAGCGCGGTGGAGGGGCGGACGAGCACCGACCCTTCGGTCACGTCGAGCAGCAGCAGGTCGCCCTCGCCGATCAGCCGCCGCACGTCGCGCACGCGCCCCAGCACGGGCACGCCCATCGCGCGCGCGACGATGGTGACGTGCGCGGTCAGCGACCCTTCCTCGAGGATCACGCCCTTCAGCCGGCGGCGATCGTATTCCAGCAGCTCCGCCGGCCCCAGGTTGCGCGCGACCAGGATCGTGTCCTGCCGGAGGCCCATCTGCGCCGCGGTACCCATCTGCCCGCTGACGATGCGCAGGAGGCGGTTGGCCAGATCCTCCAGGTCGTGCATCCGGTCTGCCAGCAGCGGGTCGTCGATCTGGCGCATCCGCTGGCGCGTGCGCTGCTGCACCCGCTCGATCGCGGCTTCCGCCGTCAGCCCGCTGTCGATCGCCTCGTTGATGCGGCGCGACCATCCCTCGTCATAGGCGAACATCTTGTAGGTCTGGATGACCTCCTGATGCTCGTCGCCGACGCCGAACTCGGCCTCGCGCGCGATCCGGTCGATCTGCTCGCGCATCTTGTCGAAGGCGGCGTAGACGCGGTGCCGCTCCGCCTCGATGTCCTCCGCCACGGTATGCTCGATGACGATGCGCGGCTGGTGGAACACGGCGCAGCCCGCGGCCATGCCGTCGACCAGCTTCTGCCCGGGAATGCGGATCGTGCCCGTGGATTGCGGGCGGTCCTTGGGGCCTGCGGTGTCGATCAGCCCGGCATTGGCGATCAGTTCGGACAGCACCATCGCGACGGTCTGCAGTGCTTCGATCTCGACATCGGCGTATTTGCGCGGATCGGCGTGCTGGACGGCGAGGACGCCGACCGAGCGTTCTCGCCGGATGATCGGCACCCCGGCGAAGCTGTGGTAGCGGTCCTCGCCCGTTTCCGGCTTGTAGGCGAAGTCGGGATGACTCGCCGCCTCGTCCAGGTTCAGGATCTCGCCGTGCTCCGCGATGGTGCCGACCAGCCCTTCGCCCATTGCCAGCTTGGTGACGTGCACCGCCTCCGGCGCCAGGCCGCGGGTGGCGAACAGCTCCAGCACACCCTCCCGCAGCAGGTAGATCGAGCAGACTTCGCTATCCAGCGCCTCGCCGATGATCTCGACCACCGCGTTCAGCTTCGCCTGCGCCGGACGGCGCGCGGCCATCACGTCGTGCAGGTTGACCAGGATCTCGCGGGCGGAGGCGACGGCGGACAGGGGCATGGCACCGGGCTAACAGACGCGGGCGCGCGGTGCCACGTCGCAATTTCCGCAACGGGCGGAGGCAAGACTATTTGCGGCCGCGCTTGCCCTTGCGCGGCTTGGCCGGCGCGCGCGGGAACAACAGCGCGGCCATGCCGAACACGACCGCGCCCGCTCCCGCGGCGGCACCGACGATGCGCCCGACCGGCAGCGCGCGCGACGACGGCGATCCCAGCGGCGATCCCAGCCGCGATCCCGACGGCGATCGCGACGGCGACGGGGCCGGCACCTGCGGAGGCGCCGGCGCGATCGTCACCGGGGCGGGCGCGAGCGGCGTGGTCGCGGCGACGATCGCGGGCGGCACCGCATCCGGCATGGCGCCCGGCAGCGGCGGCGCGGCGGGCGGCTGGGGCGCGTGCGGAGCCTCCTGCAGCGGATAGGGCGACTGGTTTCCGGAAGGTACGGGGGGTTCGTGGCTCATCGATCATCCTCGTCGGGTGGAGCGCACAACGCCTTGGCACCGCCGACGTTGCGCCTCCCCGCGCCCTTGCAATTCGTTGCCGGGATGGCGAGACATTTCGAGCGATCTGAACGGAGTGGCTATGCGGGGTCAGGTGTTGGGCGTGGACGTGCGGACGGGCGCGGGGCTGGTGGCCGGCGACGACGGCGTGCGCTACACGTTCGGGCAGGAGGATTGGGCGCAGCGCGGCGAGCCGACGATCGGGCAGACGGTCGACTTCGAGATCGCCGACCGTCGCGCGCTGAACATTTTCCCGCTGCCGGTCGCCGCTCCGTCCGCCATCCCGGCCGCGCCGGTGGCCGGTCCCGCCGCGACGAACGACCGGAACAAGTACGTCGCCGCGCTGCTCGCCTTCTTCATCGGCACGCTCGGCATCCACCGCTTCTACCTCGGGCGCAACGGCTCGGCCGTGCTGATGCTGATCCTCAGCGTGACCCTGATCGGACTGGTGATCTCCGCGCCATGGGCCTTGATCGACGCGGTCCGCTACCTGATGATGTCCGACGACGAGTTCGCGCGGCGTTATTCGCGCTAGTCGAACAGCCCGTCCTGGCTGCCCGCCGGCGGGTTGAGGCCCAGGTGCTTCCATCCGCCCGCGTTCAGCACGCGCCCGCGCGCGGTGCGAGCGACTAGGCCGAGCTGGATCAGGAACGGCTCGATCACCTCCTCGATCGTGTCGCGCGGCTCGCTGAGCCCCGCCGCCAGGGTTTCCACGCCAACCGGCCCGCCACGGTAGATGTCGGCGATCATCGTGAGGTATCGGCGGTCCATCGCGTCGAGGCCGAGCGCGTCCACCTCCAGCCGGTTGAGCGCTCGGTCGGCGGCGGTTGCGTCCACCTCCAGCACCCCCGCCACGTTGGCGAAGTCGCGGACGCGGCGGAGCAGCCGCCCGGCAATGCGCGGCGTCCCGCGCGAGCGGCGCGCGATCTCCCGCGCGCCATCGGGCGCGACGTGAAGGTCGAGCAGCCCCGCGGCACGGGTGACGACGCGCTCCAGTTCCTCGACCGTGTAGAATTGCAGCCGCACCGGAATGCCGAAGCGGTCGCGCAGCGGCGTCGTCAGCAGTCCCTGCCGCGTCGTCGCGCCGACCAGCGTGAAGCGCGGCAGGTCGATCCGGACCGAGCGCGCCGACGGCCCCTCGCCGATCATCAGGTCGAGCGCGCGGTCCTCCATCGCCGGGTACAGCACCTCCTCCACCGCGGGCTGGAGCCGGTGGATCTCGTCGACGAACAGGACGTCGCCGTCCTCCAGATTGGTCAGCAGCGCGGCGAGATCGCCCGACTTGGCGATCACCGGGCCGGACGTGGCGCGGAAACCGACGCCCATCTCCCGCGCGACGATCTGCGCCAGCGTGGTCTTGCCGAGGCCCGGGGGGCCGAAGAACAGCACATGGTCCAGCGCGTCGCCGCGCGCCTTCGCCGCCTGGATGAAGACGCGCAGATTCTCGCGCGCGGCCTGCTGCCCGACGAAGTCGTCGAGCGACTTCGGCCGGAGCGCGGCGTCGACATCGTCCGCGCGGCGGGAGGCGGTGAGGAGGCGGTCGGTGTCGGTCATGGAAACGGCGCAACAGCGGTGGGCACGTCACGCGCATGGTGCAGCACGCGCAGAATGTCCACGGAGCCGCCCTCCGTTTCGTCGTAGATGCGATGCGATCGGTAGCTGAGCGCGCGCACCTCCCGCCCGAGATCCCCACGTGCGACGCCGATCAGCGGTCTTTCGCGAAGCGTGACGAAGACATCGTGCAGACCCCGGAGGTAAGCGCGCGCAACGGCGACGCCGAAACGAGCCTTGCTGAAGCTCATGATGTCACGAAGATCGTGTTGCGCGTCGCGGCTGATCCGCAACTCAGTCACGAAGGTCAGGATCCTCGGCGATGATGGCGGCGAGAACAGCCTCCGGCTCCGCTTCCACAAAGCCGGAGCGACGACCCTGCTCGATCATTCCCTTCGACCAGGCATGACCGACGGCCGCATCGTCCCGATCGCGTCGCACGAGATCGCGCAGATAGTCGGCGGCGTCGGCATGCGGTCCTTCTGCGACGCGGCGATCGACCCATTGCCGAAGGACGGGCGGAATCGAGATGGTCAGCTCGCTCATGCCCGCAACATAGTCGCTCACGCGCGTTCCGTCACCTTGGCCAGCGCCTGTTCAAGCCGCTGCCACAATGCGGCCACCGCCTCCACCCCCGCCGAGCCGCGTGGGGCGAAGGTGCCGAGCGGGGCGCGGCGCTCGGTCATCGCCTCGAACGCGCTCGCCATCGGGATGGCCGGCCAGCCGGCGTGCTGCGCCAGCGCCTCGCGGTGGATCGCGCGGCGGCGGTCGACCATGGAGAAGACGGGCGCCAGCATCACCTTGGGTCCCTTGCGGCGCGCCACGTGCGCGCTGATCGCGTCCAGCGCGCGGCGCGAGAGCGCGCTGGGGATTACCGGCACGACCACCAGGTCCGCCGCGCGCATGATCTGGTCCGAGGTGTCGGTCAGCCCGGGCGGGCAATCGATGACGAGGCGGTCGTAATCGCGGCCGAGCTCCTGCGCGAGGCGTGCGAGCCGCCGCTTCTTGTCGAGTTCGTGGAAGGCGAGGTCCAGTCCGCGAAGCGACGTGTCGGCGGGCAGCAGGTCGAGCCGCTCCACCGCGGTCGCGCGGATCAGCCGGCGCGGGTCCACCTCGCGCCGGATCGCCGCTTCAGCCTCGCGCCCGTCGCCGTCGTGGCCGAGGATCCAGGTGGCGGCGGCCTGCGCGTCGAGATCCCAGATCAGCGTCCGTCGCGCGGACAGCGTCGCCCCGGCCCAGGCGAGGTTGACGGCCAGCGTCGTCTTCCCCACCCCGCCCTTCAGGCTGTACACCGCGATCGTCCGCGCGCTCACCCGGCCGTTACCCCCGCCTTTGTCTGGCCGGTCCTAACCGGCGAAGCTTACGATCCGCACCACCGCCGCGGCTCATTTCGCCGCCTTGCGCAGCGCGAGCCGAACCAGCGCGTCCAGCGTCGCGCCCGGACCCAGTTCGTCCTCCGCCGCCTGCACCGCGGCCGCCGCCTCCGCCGGACGGAACCCCAGGTTGAGCAGTGCCGAGGCGGCGTCGGCACCCGCGCCCGTCGGCACGGCCTGTACGGCGGCGGCAGGGCCTAGCGCCATGCCGCCGACCTTGTCCTTCAGCTCGCGCACGATCCGCTCGGCCAGCTTCGGTCCGACGCCGTTCGCCCGCGCCACCATCGCCTTGTCCTGCGCCGACACCGCGCGAGACAGTTCCGCGGGCTCCAGCACCGACAGGATCGCCAGCGCCACCCGCGCGCCGACCCCCTGCACGCCGGTGAGCAGCCGGAACCAATCCCTCTCGGCCAGGCTGGCGAAGCCGACGAGGCGGATGAAGTCCTCGCCCACCAGCATCTCCGTGTGCAGCAGGCACGCCTCGCCGATCGCGCCCAGCCCCGCCAGCGTGCGCGACGAGGCGCCGACGAGATAGCCGACGCCGCCCACCTCGACGATCGCGTGGTCCGCGCCGGTCTCCGCCAGCACGCCCTTCAGGTGCGCGATCATGCCGTCACCCTCGCCCGCCGCGCCATGCCCGCGGCACTCGCGAGATGGTGCGCGTGGGTGATCGCCACCGCCAGCGCGTCGGCCGCGTCAGGCCCTGCCAGCTTCGCGCCGGGCAGCAGGACTGCCATCATCGCCTGGATCTGCCGCTTCTCCGCGCCGCCGGTGCCGACCACCGCCTTCTTGACGGTGGAGGGATGATACTCGCCCACCGCCAACCCCGCGTCCGCCGCGGCGAGCAGCACGACACCGCGCGCCTGCCCCAGCTTCAGCGTCGATTGCGCGTTGGTGTTGCCCAGCACCTCCTCCACCGCCGCGCTGTCCGGCCGCTCGGTATGGATCACCTGGGCCAGCGCGGCGCTCAGGTTCGACAGGCGGCGCGGCAACGGGGTGGAGGGATCGGTACGGATCTGCCCGTTCGCGACGTGGCTGAGGCGGTTGCCGTCCGCGCGAATCACGCCCCAGCCGGTCGTGCCGAGGCCGGGGTCGAGGCCCAGGATAATCACGAGGAAAGCCCCTCCTCTTCAGAGGAGGGGTTGGGGTGGAGCACGCCGCGCGATGGCCAACGCAACGGCAGCTTTTGCGCGCACGTCAGGATCATTTGAAGGACGCCGTCCAAATTCGTCATCACATCCACGTTATTGAACCGAAGCGTGACGATACCAGTTCGTTGAAGCAGATAATCGTCTGCCAAACGATCGTCATCGGCATCGTGGGTATGGCCGTCGATCTCGATACAGATTGCAATCGCGGGGCAGAAGAAGTCCAGGACGCGCCCCTCGACCGCGTGCTGACGACGAAACTTGAAGCCTCCCAGCTGCGAGTTCGACAGATGCCGCCAAAGTCGCAGCTCAGGCTCGGTCGGGTTGCGACGATTCTTGGCGGCCTTGCTCGTCATCAACCGATCTTCCCCACCCCAACCCCTCCCCTGAAGGGGAGGGACTTCGATTTTACGACAGCTTCTCCATCACGGCGTCGCTGACCTCGTAATTCCCCCACACCGTCTGCACGTCGTCGTCGTCGTCCAGCGCGTCGATCAGCTTGAACAGCGTCGCCGCGTCCTCTTCCGCCACGTCGACCATCGTCTGCGGGCGCCAGGCGAGCTTGGCGCCTTCCGCCTCGCCCAGCACCGGCTCGAGCGCCTTCGCGACCTCGTGCAGGTCGCCCTGGGCGGTCCACACCTCGTGCCCCTCCTCGGTGGAGCTCACATCCTCCGCCCCGGCTTCCAGCGCCGCCTCGAACACCTTTTCCGCGTCGCCCGCGGTGGCGGGATAGGTGATGAGGCCCATGCGGTCGAAGCCATGGCTCACCGATCCGCTCGCGCCCAGGTTGCCGCCGTTCTTGCTGACGGCGGTGCGCACGTTGGTCGCGGTGCGATTGCGGTTGTCGGTCAGCGCCTCGATGATGAGCGACACGCCGCCCGGGCCGAAGCCCTCGTAGCGGATCTCCTCGTAATTTTCCGTGTCGCCCCTCGACGCCTTGTCGATCGCGCGCTGGATATTGTCCTTGGGCATCGACTGCGCCTTGGCGGCATTCACCGCGGCGCGCAGGCGCGGGTTCATGTCGGGATCGGGCAGGCCCATCTTCGCCGCCACCGTGATCTCGCGCGAGAGCTTGGAGAACATGCCGGAGCGCTTCTTGTCCTGCGCGCCCTTGCGATGCATGATGTTCTTGAACTTGGAATGGCCTGCCATCGGTCTCTCGCGCTTTCGTTCGGGTTGGGCCTGTCGAAGCCCAGCCCTTCCTGCACCGGCGGATAGAAGAAAGTACGGCCGTTCGACAAGCTCAGGGCGACCGGGAAGCGGGGTTCGCCAGCGCATCGAGTTTCGCGTCGAGCGCGTCCAGCCGCTCCAGCACCATCGTGTCGAGCTTGTGGTGGAGCCGAAGGATGTCCAGCTCGGCGCGCAGGTTCGTCTCATAGTCGAGGCCGGCGGCGAGCCGGTCCTTCGCCGACTGCCGGTTCTGCGACATCATGATGACCGGCGCCTGGATTGCCGCCAGCGTGGACAGCATCAGGTTGAGGAAGATGTACGGATAGGGGTCGAACGCCAGGCCGAAGTGCTGGAGCACGTCGGAATTGAGCAGCATCCAGCCGACCAGCACCGCGGAAAAGGCGATGATGAAACCCCACGATCCGCCGATCGCGGCCACCCGGTCCGCCAGCCGGTCGCCGAACTCCGCTCGCTCGTCCGCCACGTCGGCGGCATCGCGGGCGAGCGGGCGGCCCATCTCGATGCCGGAGATGACGCGCCGCTCCTCCTCGTCCAGCATCGCCTCGGGCTTGCCCAGCAGCCGCTGCGCCCACTCGTCCGTCGTCCCGCCCATCCCGCCCCCCCCCGCCAGTGTTCCGGCCGACCTAGCGCGTCGCCGCGCGACGGGACAGCGGATCGCCGCGAATCGCTTGCCGCGCCACCCGCGCTTCGGCCACATGCGCGGCTTCACGATGACCGTCAGCGTAAACCTCGGCACCGATACGTCGGGCTCCTCCGTCACAATGGACCTGGAGGAGCTGCTGGCGACGCGCCTGCTCGTCCAGGGCAATTCGGGCTCGGGCAAGTCGCACCTGCTGCGCCGCCTGCTCGAGCGCTCCGCGGGGAAGGTTCAGCAGGTGGTGATCGATCCCGAGGGCGACTTCGTCACGCTCGGCCCCGCCTACGGCCACGTCATCGTCGAGGCGGGCGATTATGCGGTCGCGGAGATCGCGCGCATCGCCGCGCGGCTGCGCGAGCATCGCGCCAGCGTGGTGCTGAGCCTGGAGGGACTGGAGGCGGAGGGGCAGATGCGCTGCGCTGCGGCGTTCCTGTCCGCGCTGTTCGACGCCCCGCGGGAGCATTGGTACCCCGCGCTGGTCGTCGTCGACGAGGCGCAGCTGTTCGCGCCGACCACCGGTGGCGAGGTGGCCGAGGAGGTGCGGCGCGCGTCGCTGTCCGCGATGACCAACCTGATGTGCCGCGGGCGCAAGCGCGGTCTTGCCGGCGTCATCGCGACGCAGCGGCTGGCGAAGCTGGCGAAGAACGTCGCCGCGGAGGCGTCGAACTTCCTGATGGGGCGAACCTTCCTCGACATCGACATGGCGCGCGCCGCGGACCTGCTCGGCATGGAGCGGCGCCAGGCGGACGTGATACGGGACCTGCCACGCGGGCGCTTCCTGGCGCTCGGCCCCGCGGTGTCGCGCCGGCCGCTGACGGTGGCGATCGGCTCGGTGGAGACCTCCGCGCGATCCGGCAGCCCCAAGCTGGTGCCGCTGCCCAGCGCCCCGCCAGAGGACCTGGCCGACCTGATCTTCGCGCCCGAACCGCTGGCGCCGATGCTGCCGCTCGCCCCGCCGGAGCGGCGCGCGGTGCCCGCCGACGAGCTGGAGGCGACGATCGCCCGCCCCGCCCCGGCGCCCACGATCGCGCTACCGGAGAAGGATGCGGCGGAGCTGGACGCGATCGTCGGCCGCGTGCTGGCGGACATCGTCGCCGATCCGGACAATCTACAGCGGCAGGCGCCGGTACTCTACCAGGATTTCGGCGTCCGCTGTCGCATGGCCGGCGTGCCGCGGCCCCCGCTGGACCTGCCCGGCTTCACCCGCCGGCTGGCATGTGCGCGCGCCGGGATCGACGACGTCACCGAGGCGGAGTGGCAGCAGGCGCTGGCGATCGGCGGCACGCTGCCCGACGACATGCTCGGGCCGTTCCTGCTCGTCGCCCGCGCGGCGCGGGACGGCGCGCCCTGCCCGTCCGACGCGGCGATCGCGCAGACCTACGGCACCAGTTCGCTGGGACGCGCGCGGCGTCTGATCGGCTATATCGAGAGCCGCGAGCTGTTCGTGACGCGGGTGGACCTGGGCGGGCGGCGCTCCATCACCATCCCGCACCTGGGCTGGACCACCGCGCCGGCGGAGGCGGCGTAGCCCGGCGCGTCAGCCGGCGCTCACCGCGTCGCCTGACGCATGCTCTGTTCGATGGCGGCGGCGGGCCGGGAAAGCGCGTCGTATACAAGCGAGCCGCCGATGCCGGCCATCGTCAGCACGACGACCGCGGCGGTCAGATATTGGAAGGCGGAGGCGAAGGCGCGGCTGCGCTCCACGCGCCGCGCCATGCTCGCCTCGTGCTCGAGCCGGCTGTCGCTGCGCCGCTCCGGCGGGGCGGCGTCGTTCGCGGGGCGCGGGCGGGTGGCCTGGCGGGGTTCGCGGATCAGCGCCTGCACGCTGATCCGGTCCTGCGTGCGAATGCCGAAGAAGCGGTGCTTCATCCACTGCACGCGGCCGATGATGACGACCCCCCCGCGCCGGATCTCCACGTAGCTGCCCAGCGCGGGCGGGTCGTCGCAGCCGGCCATCAGCCCGCGCGACGACACGTTGTGGATGACGACGTCGGACCAGGCCCCGCCGACGCGCATGCGCGACGGGATGAGCACCGTGATCCGTTCCTCGCGAGCCCGGAAGCCCGCCTGTAGCAATGCCCGCATCCGGCCTTCCCGCGTCGTTGGCCTGTCACCTAGCCGCGGTTTAGCGAACAAGCCGTTAAGCCTGTCCGCGCCGGGCGTCAGATCATGCCCAGCGCTTCCATGTACGTCGTCAGGATGGCTTCTTCCTCCTGATATTCGTCCTTCTTCTTCTTGCGGATGGCCAGGATCTTGCGGATCGCCTTGGGATCGTAGCCGCGGCTCTTCGCCTCGCCCATCACGTCCTTGATGTCGTCCTGGATGCCCTTCTTCTCTTCCTCCAGCCGCTCAGCGCGCTCGATCAGCAGCCGCAGCTCGTCCGCCGCGACGCGCCCGCCGCCCATACCCTCTTCGCGATCGTCCGCCATCTCACATTCCCCCGAAACGAAAAGCGCCGCGTCCCCGCGCGACGAGGCGCGGGGGCGGCGCAAGGTTGACCCTGGTGGGTGCGGCGGCGCGTCTAGTCGAGCCGGCGCCGCCGCTCAACCCTCACCGGCCGCCGGCGTCGCCGGGCCGTTTCGCGATCGCGCCGCCATGCATCACGAAGTCGACGCGGGTGAGGCGCGTCACGTCCTCCAGCGGCGATCCGGCGACGGCGATGATGTCCGCCTTCTTGCCAGGTGCGATGGAGCCGATGTCGTCGCGGCCCAGCGCGTCGGCGGCGGCGACCGTGGCGGACGCGATCGCCTGCGCCGGCGTCATGCCGTCCTTCAGCAACTCGGCGAACTCGGTCGCATTGTCGCCGTGCTTCGACACGCCGGTGTCGGTGCCGAAGGCGAACTTCACGCCCGCGCGATACGCCTTGCGATGGCTCTCGCGCATCGACGCGGCGGCGGCTTCCGCCTTGGGGATGGTCGCGGGCGGCAGCGCGCCGCCCCGCGCCTGCGCCAGCGCGGCGAGCGGCGCGATCTCCGTCGGCACCAGATAGGCACCTTTCGCCTTGAACAGCCGGATCGTCTCGTCGTCGAGGAAGGTGGCGTGTTCCACCGTGTCCACGCCCGCCTCCAGCGCCGCGCGCGTCCCCTCGGTCGCGTGACTGTGCGCCGCCACCTTGCGACCGAAGCCATGCGCGGTCTCGACGATGGCGCGCATCTCCTCGGGCGTCATCGCGCGGCCGAGCCCGCCGGCGACGTTGGAAAGGACGCCCCCCGTCGCGGCGAACTTGATGACCTGCGCCCCCAGCCCGATCTGCGCGCGCACCGCGCGACGGCAATCGTCCGGACCGTCGCACGTGTTGACCTCGTGCGCGTGGACCGCGTCGGCCCAGCGCTCCGCCAGGCCGTTGCCGTCGTCGCCGTGGCCGCCGGTGATCGAGATCATCTCGCCCGCGTTGACGATCGTCGGCCCCTCCACGTCCCCGCGATCCACCGCGTCGCGCAGCGCGCGGATGCCGCGCGGGTTGCCGCCCAGATCGCGCACCGTGGTGAAGCCGGCGAGGAGCGTGGTGCGCGCGTTGACGATCGCCTGCATTTGCTCGTCCGCGTCGTCGCGGGTCAGCGCCAGCAGCCGGGCGCGCATCGGATCGCCGCCGATCCCCCACAGGTGGACGTGCAGGTCGGTGAGGCCCGGCAGCACGAACCGGTCCTTCAGGTCGACCACCGTCGCGCCCGCCTCCGGCGCGGCGAAGCCGTCGCGCACCTCGGCCACCTTGCCGTCGCGCACCACGATCGTGCTGGGCCCGCGCGGCGGCTGACCGGGCCGGTCGAGCAGCTGGCCGGCGTGGATGAAGGTGGTGGCCGGCGCCTGCGCCCCGGCGGGTGTCGCGAATGCCAAGGCCAGCATCGCCATCTTCGTCTTCATTCGTTGCCCCTCTTCGTCATGCCGCGCTCGTCCGGCATCCACCGTGCCGCGAGCCTTCCCGCATCGAGGATGCGGCGCCGTCGATGCCGGGACAAGCCCGGCATGACGCTTCAGGCGGCGTTCCTCGCCACGCTGTCCTTCATCCGCGCGAGTTGCTCCGCGGTCGCCACCTGCTGGTGGCGGTCCTTCCATTCGGCGTAGGTCATGCCGTAGATCGCCTCCCGCGCGGCGTCCTTCTCCATGCCCGCAGCCTCGCCGATCCAGTCGGACAGGCAATTGCGGCAGAAACCGGCCAGCCCCATCAGGTCCACGTTCTGCGCGTCGCTGCGGTGGCGCAGGTGCCGCACCAGGCGGCGGAAAGCGGCGGCGGCCGCGGCGTCATCGATCCGGTCGAGCGGGTCCATTTGCGTGATCCTCACGGTTGATCCGCGGTCGTTAGGGGTTAAGGGCAGGCCGCGCAAAGCAGGAAGCCCGATGACCGACAACACAATCGCACCCCGCTCGCGCAAGGTGCGCGTCCTCGCCACGCTCGGCCCGGCCAGCAACACGCCGGAGATGATCCGCACGCTGTTCCAGGCAGGCGCGGATGCCTTCCGCATCAACATGAGCCACGGCGATCAGGCATCGAAGGGCGAGATCGTGCAGGCGATCCGCGGAATGGAGAGGGAGTTCGGCCGCCCGACGACCATCCTGGCCGACCTGCAGGGCCCCAAGCTGCGCGTCGGGCGCTTCGCCGGCGGGCGGGTGGAGCTGACGCATGGCAGCACCTTCGTTCTCGACCAGGACGAGACGCCCGGCGACGCCACCCGCGTCCGCCTGCCCCATCGCGAGATCTTCGAGGCGATCGAGCCGGGCGCGCGGCTGCTGCTGGACGACGGCAAGCTGGTGCTGCGCGTGACCGAACACGATGCCGACCGGATCGAGACGCTGGTGGAGGTCGGCGGGCCGCTGTCCGACAACAAGGGGCTGAACGTGCCCGACGTGGTCGTGCCGATGGCGGCGCTGACGCAGAAGGACCGCTCCGACCTCGCCTTCGCGATCGACGCGGGGGTGGACTGGATCGCGCTGTCCTTCGTGCAGCGGCCCGAGGATCTGTGGGAGGCGCGCAAGCTGATCGGCGGCAAGGCCGCGCTGCTGGCGAAGATCGAGAAGCCCGCCGCGATCGAGCGGCTGGAGGAGATCGTGGAGGCGTGCGACGGCGTGATGGTGGCGCGCGGCGACCTGGGCGTGGAGCTGCCGCCACAATCGGTACCGCCGCTGCAGAAGCGTATCGTCGAGACCGCGCGCCGGATGGGCCGCCCCGTGGTGGTCGCGACGCAGATGCTGGAATCGATGATCCAGTCGCCCTCGCCCACCCGCGCGGAGGTGTCCGACGTCGCCACCGCGATCTACGACGGCGCCGACGCGATCATGCTGTCGGCGGAGAGCGCGGCGGGCGCGTGGCCGGTCGAATCGGTCGCGATGATGAACGCCATCGGCGACGCGGTGGAGCGCGACCCCGCGCACGGCGACCGCATCCACTTCACCGTCACCCGGCCCGACCCCACCACCGCCGACGCTTTGGCGGAGGCGGCGAAGAATATCGCCGCCACGGTCAGCGCCTCGGCGATCATCTGCTACACCTCGTCGGGCTCCACCGCGCGCCGCATCGCGCGCGAGCGGCCAGCGGTGCCGATCCTTGTCCTTACGCCGAAGCTGGAAACGGCGCGGCGGCTTGGCCTCCTTTGGGGGACCCACAACGTCCACACGCGCGACGTGGACGCGTTCGAGGAGATGGTGGCGAAGGCCAAGCGCATGGCACTGCGGCAGAACGTGGCGAAGGCCGGCGATGTGGTCGTCGTCATGGCGGGCGTGCCGTTCCGCACCCCCGGTTCCACCAACGTCCTTCACGTCGTGCGGATCGTCGGCGACGAGCTGAAGGGGTACAAGGGCCAGGCGGAAGGCTGAGGGCTTTGCGCCACATCCGTTCGCTCCGAGGGGCCGCCGAGCTTGTCGAAGCGGCACCTCGAAGAGCATGTGCTTCGAGACGAGGCTCGGACTACGGCACTTTGTGCCGGAGCCTGTCCTGAGCGACTGCCCTGGCAGGCAGTCGAAGGGCTCGGCCCCTCCTCAGCACGAACCGTCGTGCGCTGAACTGGGTCACCCACCCCCCGCGACGGGCGGCGACGTCTGCGAGTGCTGGACGACCTTCCACACCTCGTGCTCCAGCCGCCGATAGGTGGAGGTGCACCAGGCGACGTAGCGCTCGCCCTCCTTCTCGGCCTCGGCACGATAGCCGATGACGATCAGCCCCTCCTGCGGCCTCGCGATATGCCCGTCGGCGAAGGTGACCTTGGTCCAGCGCGGCGTGTCGCTGACCGCCGCGACCGCCGCCGCGCTCTCGAACACGAAGGGCTCAGTCGGCACCACCATCACGCAGCTCTCGTCGATCGACTCGCGGTAATGCGCCGCATCGCCGGTCCACAGGCTCTCCTCGAACGCCCAAACGCGATCGTCTTCCATGCTCCGGCTCCCTCGGTGGTGGAGCGGGACAAGTGCGCGATGGCCCCGTTCGTTCCGGCCGATGGGGACTTATCGTCGGGGGCGGAGCAGCCCCAGCGTCTCCAGCTCCCCGCGCAGGGTCGCCGCGTCCCGGAACAGGTGTGCGCGGATGCCCACCGCCTCGGCACCGGCCACGTTCGCCGCATTGTCGTCGACGAAGATCGTCTCTTCCGCCGCCACGCCGAAGCGGCGCAGCGCGAGCTGGAAGATCGCGGGATCGGGCTTCACCAGCCGCTCGTCGCCGGACACGACGATGTCGCGGAAGCGATCGAACAGCCGCGCCTCGCGCAGGCGGAAGGGCGCGAAGAACTCGCCGGAGAAATTGGTGATCGCGAACAGCGGCACGCCCGCGGCGTCCAGCTCCTCCACCAGCTCGGTCATGCCCGGGATCGGGCCGGGGATCTGCTCCCCGAAGCGCGGCCCCCACAGCCGGATCATGTCCGCATGGTCGGGATGGAGGGCGACCAGCTCCTCCGACGTCTCCGCGAACGGGCGGCCGGCATCGTGCTGGAAGTGCCACTCGCGAGTCGCGACGTCGCGTAGGAATGCGTCGAGCGCCCGTTCGTCATCGAACAGGCGCTCGTACAGGATCCGCGGATCCCAATCGTAGAGGACGTGCCCGACGTCGAAGATGACCGACGCGACGGGCACGGATCCGCTCAGCCCTGGCGGGCCTTGAACCGGCGGTTGGTCTTGTTGATGACGTAGGTGCGGCCGCGGCGGCGGATCACGCGATTGTCGCGATGCCGGTCCTTGAGCGACTTCAGGCTGTTGCGGATCTTCATCTCGATCGTTCTTTTTTCTGCGGGAAAACGGAAGCGCGGCGGGTATATCGGCACCCTCGCGAAGTCAACCGCGCGTGGGAGCTTGCGTGCGGCCCGAGCGTTGCTATCGCGCAACGACAACAGGCCAAAGGGTCCCACCGATGCGCGCGCCGCTCGTCCTCCTCTCCGCCCTCGCCCTTTCCGGCGCGCTCTCCGCCTGCGCCACCGGGCCGCAGCGCTTTCCGGTGCAGGCGACGCGCTTCCACTATGACGCGGTGGCGCAGCGCGGCACGGTGACGGTCGAACCTCTGCCCGGCGGCGGCCCTGCCAGCATCGAGTACAAGACCTACGCCGCCGCCGTCGAGGCGGAGTTGCTGCGTGTCGGGTTCACCTCGCCGAGGCCCGGCGTGAAGGCGGACTATATCGCCACCGTCGGCTTCACCCGCGCGCCCCGGGCCCTGCCCCCGCGCCAGTCGCCGATACAGATCGGGCTGGGTGGCGGCGCCGGTTCCGGCGGCTGGCGGGGCGGCAGCTCTGTGGGCGGAGGCGTCAGCTTCCCCGTCGGCGGGTCCGGCGCGCGCGAGGGCGTGGTGACCGAGCTCTCCGTCCGCCTGCGCCACGGCGCCGATGCGGTGTGGGAGGGGCAGGCGCAGTCGCTGACCGACACCACCGCGCCCGACGCCGACACCCCATCCATCGCCGCGCGTCTGGCGCAGGCGCTCTTCTCCGGCTTCCCGGGTGATTCCGGACGCACGATCGAGGTGAAATGACCATTGCCATCGACGCCGCCTTCGACGGCGGCAACATCCGCCTCCTCGCGATCGCGGAGGAGCGCGATCGCACCCGCGTCGACCTGGAGATTGTCCGGGATCATCAGTCCGACTTCTTCCAATGGTTCTACTTCCGCGCCGCCGGCCTCGGCGGCAAACCGGCGACGTTCCGCATCCTGAACGCGGGCGAGAGCGCCTATCCGATGGGTTGGCCGGGATACCGCACCCGCGCCTCCACCGACCTCGACACGTGGCGAACGATCGACACCCGCTACGAGGGCGGCGTGCTGGAGTTCGACTGGACGGGCGACACGTCGCTCGCCTGGTTCGCCTATTTCGCGCCCTACACGATGGAGCAGCACGCGCGGCTGGTCGCCCGGACCGCGCAGGCGCCGGGCGTGGAGCATCGCGTGCTGGGTCACTCCCTCGACGGACAGGCGATCGACTATTTCCGGATCGGCGCCGGCGCGAAGCAGGTGTGGCTCTATGCGCGCCAGCATCCCGGCGAATCGATGGCCGAATGGTGGATGGACGGCGCGCTTGCCTGGCTCACCGGCGAAGCGGCGGCTCCGCTGCTGGCCGCCGCGACGGTGCACGTCGTGCCGAACATGAATCCGGACGGCACGCGACGCGGGCACCTGCGCACGAACGCGGCAGGCGTGAACCTCAACCGCGAGTGGCACGCCCCCACCGTCGAGCGCAGTCCGGAAGTGCTGGCGGTGCTGCGCCGGATGGACGAGACCGGCGTGGACGTGGCGCTGGACGTGCATGGCGACGAGGCGATCGCGGCGAACTTCATCGCAGGGTTCGAGGGCATTCCCTCGTTCACCGATGCGCACGGCGAGCGCTTCCTCGCCTTCGGTCGCCGGCTGGCCGCGCACACGCCCGACTTCCAGACCGAGCTCGGTTACGCCCGGAGCGCGCCCGGCAAGGCGAACCTGTCGATGTCGACGAATCAGTTGGCCGAGCGGTTCGGCGCGGTGTCGATCACGCTGGAAATGCCGTTCAAGGATCACGATCCGAACCCCGACCCGATCGAGGCGTGGAGCCCGGCGCGGTCGCAGCGGCTGGCGGTCTCGTGCCTGGAGGTGGTCGCGGAGATGATCGCGGACGGCGCGCTGTAGCGGTCGATCCGGCTTACCCGCGCCACTTCCGCAGCGCGGCGTCATAGTCCGCCCTCGCCCGTTCCCGCGCCGATTCGAGCGCGTCTCGTTCCGCCGCCTGTTTTCTGGCGAGGCTCCGCTCCTCCAGGTCGAGCGCGGCCTTACGTTTTGCGATCTCCGCTTGCGCGGCGCGATGCCGCCGCTCCATCGTTTCCAGGGCCTCCTCGGCGGCGTCGACCTCGGCGGGGCTCGGCCGCGGCGTTGCCTTGGCGGGTGCTCGCCTGGACGCGCGCCGCTTTGCCGGAGTCATCGCCAGCTGCTCGGCGGCGGTACCACGCGAGCGGCGGACGACCTCGCCGGGACTCGCGAGCGCGTCGGCCATCAGTTCCGGGTCGGTCACCTCCTCCGCCACGCCGCGAGCGAACAGGTCGGCATCGCTGCCCCATGCCGCCAGCGCGGCTTTGCGGCTGGGCGCGGCGACATAGGCGTCGTGAAAGCCGATGGGCGTGCGGAAGACCTTCAGTTTGCGCGGCATCACGCCTCAACGCGCCAGCGCGGGTAACGAAGCGTTTCCGCCGGAACATGCGATGTTGCGCTGCATTAACCGCGCACAACCAGACAAGAAGACGGAGTCATCGAACATGAAGAAGATCGCGCTTTCCACCCTCCTGCTCGCTTCCGCCGTCAGCATGTCGGCCTGCTCGACCCTGCGCGGCGGTGCGATCGGTGCCGCGGGTGGCGCCGGCGTCGCGGCGGCGACCGGCGGCAGTGTCGAGAAGGGTGCGGCGGTCGGCGGCGTGGGCGGCGCGGTGGTCGGCACCGTCGTCGACGACTGATCCGTCTACCCACCGGGCGCGCGCAGCAGTTCCGCGCGCGCCCAATCCTTGTCGCGCCCGAACAGCTCGAAGATCGCGATCAATTCGGCGCGATCGGGTACGTAGATAATGGTGCCGTCGAACAAGGCCATCGGCACCCGCGTCCTCGGCGCGAGCATGTCTCCGCCACGAACGCGCAGAGCCGCCATGAACTCGACCGGCACGGGCGGTTCCATCCAGCGCCCATACCGTGCCGAGCGGAAGACGGGATCGCCTGAGCCCGGTTGCAGGCCGAGCGAGAGTTCGTTGTCGAGCATGTCCCCGTCGCCGACGCTCAACAGGACGTCCACGTCAGCCACCTCGGTCGCGGCACCGTGAAGCATCGCGGCCGTGCTGCCGATCACCCACCACGGGTCGCACGCCGGGATCATCGCCTCGGCCAGCAGGCGCAGCGAGCGGTGCAGCGAGGGCGGCAGATCAATCCCCCGTCAGGATGCGGTCGACCAGCTGCTTCACCGTCGGCACGAAGCCGTTCGAGTAGAACGGATCGCGCTTGAAATTGTACGCCGCGTGGCCGGCGAACATCAGGTTCGCTTCCGTGTCGCCGCCGTGGGCGATGTCCTGAAGCGTCTTTTGGATGCAGAAGCTGCGCGGGTCGGCCAGGCGGCCTGTCGAGTTCGTCTCGGTGTCCGCCCAGCTGGAGAACAGGCACTGGCTGAGGCAGCCCATGCAGTCCGCCTGATCCTTGCGGATCTCCGCCTTCTCGAGCGGCGAGACGAAGACCAATGTATTGTCCGGCGTCTTCAGCGCGTCGGTGAAGCCGGCGCCGAACCATTCGCGCGCGCGCAGCAGGTCGCCGCGCGTGACCCAGAAGTTCTTGCCCTTCACGCCGACATCCAGCTGGAAGACATGGTCCCCCGCCTCCTGCGTCGAAAAGGCGATCTGGCGCTCGCTGCGCGCCTCTAGGCTGCGCAGGAAGGGGTTGCGCACGGCCGACGAGTAGAAGCCGGTCGGCGAGAAGCGGTGGAGGAGGACGTCGCCCTCCTCGATCGTCAGCAGCCGCTCCTTCCAGTCGGCGGGAATCGGGCTCTCGCGCGTCAGCAGCGGTCGCGTGCCGTACTGGAAGGCGATCTGCCCCAGTTCCGGATTGTCGATCCAGCTCTCCCAGTCGCGCAGATACCACACGCCGCCGGCCATCACGATCGGCGTGGTGTCGGGAATGCCGCCCTCGCGCATGGTTTCGCGCAGCGCCTTGACGCGGGGATAGGGATCCTCCGGCTTCAGCGGGTCCTCCGCATTGGACAGGCCGTTGTGCCCGCCCGCCAGCCACGGATCCTCGTAGACCACCGCGCCCAGCAGGTCGGCCACCTTGGAATAGGCGCGTTTCCACAGTGCCCGGAAGGCGCGCCCGGAACTGACGATGGGAAGGTAGTTGACGTTGTACGAGGCCGCGATCTCGCTCAGCTTGTACGGCATCCCCGCCCCGCAGGTGACGCCGGAGACGAGGCCGCGCGTGCGCTCCAGCACGCCTTGCAGCACGCGCTGCGCGCCGCCCATCTCCCACAGTACGTTGATGTTGATCGCGCCCTTGCCGCCCGCGATCTCCCAGGCGCGCTGCACCTGCTGCACCGCGCCCTCGATGGCATAGGCGATCAGCTCCTCGTGCCGCTCGCGCCGGGTCAGCGCGCGATAGACCTGCGGAATGATCTTGCCGTCGGGATCGTAGCTGTCGGCGTTCACCGCGCTCACCGTGCCGATGCCGCCCGCGGCGGCCCAGGCACCGGCGGAGGCATGGTTGGTCGCCGCGACGCCCTTGCCGCCCTCCACCAGCGGCCACACTTCGCGGCCGGCATAGACGATCGGCTTCAGGCCCTTGAACACGCTGCTTCCCACTTCCGTTACTGACCAGCCGTCACCCTATAGAGCAAAGCGCGCGAGTGGCGACGGAAAATGCGACCTAGGACAGGACGCCGGGGCGCGCCATCGCCGCCTCGTACAGGGCGGCGTAGCGCGCGATCATCGCGCCTTCGTCGTAGTCGGCGCGAGCCTTTTCGCGATTGGCGGCACCCACGCGCGCGCGCAGGTCGGCGTCGGCGGCCAAGGCCTGCATCGCGTCCCGAAGGCGCACCTCGCCGTGATGATCGGTGATGAAGGGCAGGTTCTCCGGAGCCACCATCGCGCGCACGTCGCCCACCGGGGGCGCCACCACGGGAAGGCCGGCCGCCATCGCCTCCACCACGCTGATCGGCATCTGCTCCGACTTCGACGAGAGCGCCAGCAGGTCGAAGTGGCGCATGAAACGGTAGGGCCGATCGACGAACCCGGGCAGCAGCACGCGATCGTCGATCCCCATCGCCAGCGCCGCCTGCTCGATCGCAGCGCGTTCCGGCCCCTCCCCCACGATCACCAGCCGGAAGCGCGCGGACAGGCCGCCCGCGGCGCGGACCAACTGCGGCAGGTCCTTCACCGCGCGCAGGCCGGCGACGCTGCCGATCACCACCTCCCTCGGCTTGCGAACGAAGCCGGGGATCGCGCCCGCCGCCGGGTCTTCGGCGTACAGCGCGGTGGCGATGCCGTTCGCGATCCGGTGGACCCTGGCGGCGGGCTGCTTCCACGTGTCCAGCGCGATCCGCTCCAGGCTGCGCGAGGGCACCACCAGCGCGTGCGCCGCGCCGAGCGCCAGCCGGCGGTAGAGGTTGCGCTCTCGCTTCAGCCCGCCGGCCTCGTCCTCGTTGAAGCCGTCCTCGTGATGGACCAGCGGCGGTGCCCCGCGGCGGAACACGCGCCGCGCCATCACGCCGTCGATCGCCCCCCAATTGTACGTCAGCACCAGGTCGAAGCCGCGCATGTAGCGGGCGATGGCGTCGTAGCGCGCGACCGAGGGCGTTCCCGTCAGCGGGGGCGCGTCCTGCGCGATCTCGTAGCGGATGCCGCGGTCGATCCGCTCGCGCGCTCCGTAGCGGTCGGGAACGGCGGAGACGATGACGTGCCGCGCCCGGTCGCCGAAGGCGTTCATCAGCCGCGTGGCCCGCGCTTCCTTCCCGCCCAGGTCGAAGGTGGAATGGAGATGGAGGATGGTGGGAACCGAAGCCATGGCCCCCGCGTCCTAAACCCCGGCGAGAAGCGCGCAAGGCGTTCGCCGTTCGCCGCGGCGACCCGGGAGGGACGGCGCGACCGGCAGCCCTCGGCAGGAGCGGGGACGGCCAAGCTGGAACAGACGGAAAAAGGATCGACGAGATGAAGCTGAAGACCCTGATCGCGGCGGGCTGCGCGGTCGCTCTCGCGGCCCCGCCGGCCCTCGCCAACCCCGCGTCGTCGCTGTCGGTGTCGCGCGCCGCCACCGCCACGAAGGGCAAGTCGAGCGAATTGGCCGCCCCCGGCTCGATCGTTGGCCTCGTCCTCGCCGCCGCGGTGGTCGCCGGCGGCGTCATCATCGCGCTGGACGACGACGACGATTCGGACAGCAACTGACGAGATTCCCGTCACCCCGGCCGCGCCGGGGTGACGGCTTCTACCGGATCGCCGATTTCGGCACGTGCGTGATGCGGCACGCGAGGTCCGCTTCCCCGCTCGCCACCACCCAGTGTTCGCCGCCGTCGGCAATGCCCGTCGTGAACACGACGTTGTCCAGGTACATCTGCTCCTTCAACGGCTCGGTGAGGGCCGGCGCCGGCTCGAGCAGCGGCGTATCGCTGGTCGCCACCGTCACGCTGGGGTCGTCGGCATCGAGCAGTGTCCAGTAGGTGCGGTAGACGCCCACCACGCCCGATGGCTCCACGCCATGCCACAGCGTCAGCCAGCCGCGATCGGTCAGCACCGGCGGCGCGCCCCCGCCCATGCGCGCCGTCGCCACCGTCGCCGCATGCGGACGGATGCCGGGGCTGTCGTATGGTTTCCAGTGCAGCACGTCGGGCGACGTGGCGAGGTTGATCGAGGGACCCGCGCGCCACTCGCTGTCCGGCGGGTAGGCGAAGTACAGGTCGCCGAGCGGCCGGGTCTGCGCCCAATACCGCCCCTGCGGCTTCCCCTCGAAGATCAGCATGTCCTTGTTCTGATGGTCGAGGACGATGCCCTCCAGCGTCCAGTCGAGCGCATCGTCGCTGGTGTAGAGCGTGGTAGAGTGCCGCTCCGGACTGACCGAGCAGGTCGTCATCAGGTAGCGCCCGTCGACCCGGCTGATCCGCGCATCCTCCACACCGTAGCATTGGTAGGACGTGGCAGGCGCGATGGCGCGGTCGTAGTGCACCGACACCACCTCGCGCCCGTCCGCGTCCAGCTCCACCGGCAGCAGCCAGGACAGGCTGGTCAGTGCCATCACCTTCCACCCCGCGCTGCGCATCATGAACTTGCGCGGATCGGATGTGTCGACCAGCGCCAGGGGCCACGCATCGAGAACGTAGCGACCCGCGTCCCAGCGGATCGCGCGGATCGTGCCCCCGGTGATCGGCGTCCGCAGCGCCTCCGCCACGCGGACCATCAGCAGCAGGTTGCCGTTCGCCAGCCGAGTCATGCCCGGGTTGAACGCGCCGAGCACATAGGTCTCCGCGTCGATCTGCCCGGCCAGCGGCGAGCGCGAGAGATCGACGTCGTCGGGTGTGAAGACCAGGGCGTCGTACGGCCAGTCGGGCGCGGTCGCCTGCATCACTCGCCGTCCTGCATCCGCGGGGCGATGGTCAGACGCTGGATCACCGCGCGGCGCGGCTGCGTCAGCAGATAGTGGACGCCCACCGCGATGTCCTCGGCGCGCAGCATCTCGTCCTTGCCGATCATCTCGCGCTGCTTGTCCGCCGGGATGTCGGGATATTGCATGTCCGATCCGGTCAGACCCGGCTCGACCAGGGCGACGCGAATGCCCTTGGGCCCGAGCTCTCGGCGCAGCGCGATGGAGAAGCCCTGCAGCCCGTGCTTGATCCCGGCGTATACGGTCGATTTCGGTCCCAGCGCATAGGCGCTCATCGATCCGATCAGCACGATGTCGCCCCCTGCGTCACCATCTGCGCCCATCGCCTCCGCGCCGGCGCGGGCGAGCAGCAGGTATTGCGTGAAGTTGAGCGACACGGCGTGGCGCACCGCTGCCTCGTCCATGTCCGACAGCCCTTCCGCGGCCTCCGCCGCATTGGCAACGACGATGTCATAGCCGCCGATCGCGTCCGTTGCGGCGGCCAGGAAGCGCGAGACATTGTTCTCCTGGGACAGGTCCAGCGCGATGCCCTCACCCGTGCCGACTTCGCGGATGCGGGCGAGCGCATCGTCGACATGGCCCTGGTCCGACCCGCCGATGAAGACGGTGGCGCCCTCGCTGGCCAGCAGCACGGCGATGGCGCGCCCGATGCCGGTCGACCCACCGGTCACCACCGCGCGGCGCCCAGTAAGGGCAAGTGTCTGAGTATGGGCGTCTTTTTCGGAAATATCGGTCACGAGCTTCTCCGGCGGCAGCAGTTTGCGGAGACGAACCAGCTACGCCGCGGGTTCCCCCGGACCGGTCCGCGCGCCCGTTTCCGCCCGCGCGAGCAGCCGCTCGACCGCGGCGTGCACCGCGGGTTCGTCCAACGTCGGCGCATGCCCCACGCCGGCCACGGTCACCACCTCGCCGCGCGGGAGCGCCGCCGCCATCCGCTCGGCCGTGGCGGCGGACAGGATGTCCGAGCGCGCGCCCCGTACCACCAGCACCGGCACGCCGGCGAGCTGGGCCAGCGCCCCCCACATGTCCGGCCCCGCCTCCTGCCCCGGCAGGCGGAACGGCTCCGCGATCTTCAGGTCGTAGTCGAGGACAATGCGCCCGGCGTTGTTCAGCCGGTACAGCCGCTTGGCCATCGCCAGCCAGTCGTCGGTGCGCCAGTCGGGATAGACGTCGGCATTCCCCTCCTTCAGCGCGCGCGCGGCGTGCATCCAGGTAGGATGGCTGCTCGACTTCCCGACGTAGCCGCGGATTCGCGCCAGCCCGGCGTGCTCGATCTCCGGACCCACGTCGTTCAGCAGCGCGCCCGCCACCCGCCCGGGCGCCAGCCCCGCGAGCAGCATGGTGACGATGCCGCCCAGCGAGGTGCCGATCGCGACGAAGCGGTCGATCCCGGCATGGTCCAGCAAGGCCATCACGTCCTGCGCGTAGGTGAGCGGGACGTAGCTCATCGGGTCCTTGGCATAGCCGCTGTCGCCGCGCCCGCGGAACTCCACCGCCAGCACGCGGCGCCGCGGCGACAGGCGCTGGGCGAGCGCGGCATAGTCGCGCGCGTTGCGCGTCAGGCCGGGAAAGCAGAGGACCGGCAGCATGGCCGCATCGCCGGGATAGTCGCGCGCGTGGAGCCGCACCCCGTCCGTCGACCACCAGAACAGGTCGTCCCACGCCTTCGCGCGATGGGCGTTACTCTCTCCGGCCATCCTTGCACCCCGCGTGTCCCGCCCCCCATATCGCCCCATGCCGTTCGACCCGCAAGCATATCGCCCCGCCACCGACCTCACGACGCTGGGCGACGGCTTCTACGATGCTGTCGCAGCGGCGGACTTTCCCGAGAAACGGCTGCGCTTCCGCAACGATCGCGCCGCGGCGGAGGTGGGGCTGGAGCCGCTGACCGACGAGGAATGGGTCGCGCACTTCGGCCGCTTCCTTCCCCTGCCCGGCACGATGCCGCAGCCGCTGGCGCTGCGCTACCACGGGCATCAGTTCCGCCAGTACAATCCCGACATCGGCGACGGCCGCGGCTTCACCTTCGCGCAGCTGCGCGACCGGGACGACCGGCTGATGGACCTTGGGACGAAGGGGTCGGGACAGACGCCGTACAGCCGCTTCGGCGACGGCCGGCTGACGCTGAAAGGCGGGGTGCGCGAGATCCTGGCGACGGAGATGCTGGAGGCGCTGGGCGTGCCCACCAGCCGCACGCTGTCGCTGATCGAAACCGGCGAGGCGCTGGAGCGGGGCGATGAACCCTCGCCCACCCGCTCCGCGGTGCTGGTGCGGCTGTCGCACTCGCACATCCGCATCGGCACGTTCCAGCGGCTCGCCTACCAACGCGACGAGGAGGGGCTGCGGACGCTGGTGCGCTACGTCCTCGACCGGCTCTACGGCGAGCCCGGCGGCGATCCGGTGCGGCTGCTGACGCTGGTGGTGGAGCGCACCGCGCGGCTGGCGGCGGCGTACATGGCAGCGGGATTCGTCCACGGCGTGCTCAATTCGGACAACATCAACGTGACGGGCGAGAGCTTCGACTACGGGCCGTGGCGGTTCGCGACGACGTGGGACCCGGCGTTCACCGCGGCCTATTTCGACCACGCCGGCCTCTACGCCTTCGGTCGCCAGCCGGAGGCGATCCACTGGGATACGATGCAGCTGGCGGTGGCGCTGCGCCCGCTGGTCGATGCCGATCCGCTGATCGCCGCGCTCGACGGCTTCGGCGCGGCCTATCAGCCCGCCGTGGCGCGCGCGATCCTGTGGCGGCTGGGCCGCGCGCCGCTTGGCGAGGCGGAGGACCGCGCGCTGGTGCAGGCGGTGGAGATGGCGCTGCGATCCACCGGCGCCGGTATCGACCGCTTCTTCCACGACGCGTTCGCGCAGGACCTGCCGCCCGGCTATGGCGCGGACTGGGCCGAGGTCCGGGCGGCACTGTCGGCCCATCCGGTGCGCAAGCCGCGGCCCGGGTTCTTCGAAGGCGAGCCGTGCGCGATGCTGATCGACGAGGTGGAGGCGATCTGGTCCGCCATCGACCGCGACGACGATTGGGCGCCGCTGCACGCCAAGGTGGCGCGCGTGCGCGCACTCGGCGAGGCGCTGCGGTAGGCGCATCCCCGGTCCGCCGTTCGCGCGCAGTTTGTCGGGACGTCGAGCACGAAGGGGACCCTCGGTCGACGCACTAAAGCGTCAATCTGCCCAGCAGGTCGTGCAGCGCCCGGTCGTCCGCGACCGTGTCCGTTCTGATCGCGTCCAGCGGCGCCACCATGCCCGGCGCCTGCGCTACGGCCAGCGCCAGCGCGGTGTCGAGCGACACGATCTCCGCCGCGCACGCCTTGCGCAGCGCACCGACCAGGGCGGTGTCGAGGATCCGTCCCGGCAAGTGCGAGCCGGCGTCGCGGTCGGCATCGTCGGCGATGCCCGCCATCCACAGACTGGGCGGCCCGCCCTGCGCGTTCAGCGCCGCCAGCCGGTCGCGCGCCGCCGCGGCATGTTCGCGCATCGCAGCGATGGCGGCGCGCAGACCCGCGTCGCTCGCCGCTTCCGCCAGCGCGGGCAGCCGCCCGACCAGCAGCGCCTTGCCCGCGTGAAGGTCCTGAAGCGCCACGTGGAGCAGCGCGGCCATGCTCGCCGTCTTCGCCATGGCGCGCCGACGCCCGGACGCCAGCGCGGGTTCCGCCGCGTCAGCCCGCGTCGGGCGCCACCGCCCTCGCCACGTCTTTCGGCGCCTCGACCGTGGACCGCAGGTTCAGCTCCTTCAGCTGCTTCGCCGTGGCGAAGTTGGGCGCGCCCATCATCAGGTCCTCCGCCTTCTGCGTCATCGGGAAGACGATCACCTCGCGGATGTTCGGCTGGTCCGCCAGCAGCATCACGATGCGGTCGATCCCCGGCGCCGAGCCGCCGTGCGGCGGGGCGCCGAACTTGAAGGCGTTGATCATGCCGGCGAAATTCGTGTCGACGTCCGCCTGCGTGTAGCCCGCGATCTCGAACGCCTTGTACATGATCTCCGGCCGATGGTTTCGGATCGCGCCCGACGACAGCTCCACGCCGTTGCAGACGATGTCGTACTGATAGGCGAGGATATCGAGCGGGTCCTTCGTCTCCAGCGCCTCCATCTCGCCCTGCGGCATCGAGAAGGGATTGTGGCTGAAGTCGACCTTCTTCGCGTCCTCGTCGTACTCGAACATCGGGAAGTCGACGATCCAGCAGAACTCGAAGCGGCTCTGGTCGATCAGGCCGAGCTGCTCGGCCACGCGGGTGCGCGCCAGGCCGGCGAGCTTCGCGGCCTGAGCCTCCTTGCCCGCCGCGAAGAACAGGCCGTCGTCGGGACCGAGGCCCAGCGCGTCGGCCATCGCGCTCATCTTCTCCTCGCCATGGTTCTTCGCGATCGGACCGCCCCACTCACCGCCCTTGCGCGTGGCGTAGCCGAGGCCCGCGAACCCCTCGGATTGCGCCCAGGCGTTCATGTCGTCGAAGAACTTGCGGCTCTTCTCCGCCGTGCCCGGCGCCGGGATCGCGCGGACCACGTCGCCCGCCTCGACGATGGAGGCGAAGCGGCCGAAGCCCGACCCGGCGAAATGCTCGCCGACGTCGCTGATGATGATCGGGTTGCGCAGGTCCGGCTTGTCGTTGCCGTACTTCAGCATCGACTCGCGATAGGGGATGCGCTTGAACGGCAACGGCGACACCGACCGCCCCTTCCCCTGCCAGTCGGCGAACTCCTCGAACACGCCGTGCAGCACCGGCTCGATCGCCTGAAACACGTCCTCCTGCGTGACGTAGCTCATCTCGAAGTCGAGCTGGTAGAACTCGCCCGGCGACCGGTCGGCGCGCGCGTCCTCGTCGCGGAAGCAGGGCGCGATCTGGAAATAGCGGTCGAAGCCGGCGACCATCAGCAGCTGCTTGAACATCTGCGGCGCCTGCGGCAGCGCGTAGAACTTGCCGGGGTGGACGCGGCTCGGAACGAGATAGTCGCGCGCGCCCTCCGGCGAGGACGCGGTCAGGATCGGCGTCTGGAACTCGGTGAAGCCCTGCTCCACCATTCGCCGCCGGATCGACGCGATCACGCTCGATCGCAGCATGATATTGGCGTGCAGCTTCTCGCGCCGCAGGTCGAGGAAGCGGTATTTGAGGCGGATCTCCTCCGGATATTCGGCATCGCCGAACACCGGCATCGGCAGCTCCTGCGCGTGGCTCTGCACCGTGGCGGCGCGGGCGTAGACCTCGACCTCGCCGGTCGGCAGGTTCGGGTTCACCGTCGCCTCGGAGCGCTGCTTCACCTCGCCATCGATCGTCACGACCGATTCGACGCGCAGGCCGTCCAGCAGCGCCAGCGCCGGGCTGTCGCTGTCCGCCACGATCTGCGTGATGCCGTAATGGTCGCGCAGGTCGACGAACAGCACGCCGCCGTGGTCGCGCTTGCGATGCACCCAGCCCGACAGGCGGACAGTCTCGCCGGCGTTCGCCCCGGTTAGCGCGGCGCAGGTGTGAGTGCGGTAGGCGTGCATGACGTGATCTCTGATTACGTCACCCCAGCGAAAGCTGGGGTCTCAGGCGGCAAGAGGGCGCTCGCAGCACGAGACCCCGGCGTGCGCTGGGGTGACGGGAAATGGACGGCAGCGGCCCTCCCCTTTTCGAACCCGCTTTGTCAACCCGCGCACAAGCGGCTATGGCCGCGCGCTTATGCATGTTCACCCCCTTATCACCGACAGCGCAACGCTCGCCAATCTCTGTGCCCGCCTGTCCGACGCGCCCTTCGTCACCGTCGACACGGAGTTCATGCGCGAGAGCACCTACTATCCGGAGCTCTGCCTGATACAGATTGCCGACACGCAGGAGGCGGCGGCGATCGATCCGATGGCGCCGGGCATCGACCTGGCGCCCCTGCTCGACCTCCTTGTCGACAACGAGGACGTGCTGAAGGTCTTCCACGCCGGCGGTCAGGATCTGGAGATCGTCTACAATTTGACGGGCAAGACGCCCCACCCGCTGTTCGACACGCAGGTGGCGGCCATGGCGCTCGGCCAGGGCGAGCAGATCGGCTATTCCAACCTGGTCGACAGCTGGCTCGGCATCCAGGTCGACAAGGGCGCGCGCTTCACCGACTGGTCGCGCCGCCCGCTCGACCAGCGGCAGGTCGATTACGCGATCGGCGACGTGACCCACCTGTCCAAGATCTTCCCGAAGATGCTGGAGCGGCTGAAGAAGACCGGGCGCGGCGCGTGGCTCGACCAGGAGATGGAGCGGCTGGGCGATCCCGCCAATTACGCCAACGATCCCGACGTCGCGTGGAAGCGCGTGCGCGTGTCCAGCCGCAAGCCCGACGTGCTCGGCCGGCTGAAGGCGATCGCGCGCTGGCGCGAGCTGGAAGCGCAGGCCAAGGACCTGCCGCGCGGCCGCATCGTGAAGGACGAGACGATCGCCGACCTCGCCGGGCATCCGCCGAGGAAGCAGGCCGACCTGTCGAAGGTACGCGGCCTTTCCGCCACTTGGGCGTCGAACGACATCGGTGCGCGGCTGATGACGGCCATCGCCGACGCGCAGCCGCTGCCCGCCGACGAGATGCCGGCCCGCGACGATCGCAAACCCGGCCTCGGTCGTGACGGGTCGCTGGTGGCCGACCTGCTGAAGCTGCTGCTGAAGATCCGATCGCGCGACATCGACGTCGCGCCCCGGCTTCTCGCGCGCGGCGAGGAGCTGGAGCTGCTCGCCGCCGGGCAGCGCGACGGGCTGGCGATCCTCTCCGGCTGGCGCTTCGACCAGTTCGGCCGCGATGCGCTGGACCTGGTCGAGGGGCGGCTCGGCTTCGCCGTGGTCGGCGGCAAGCTGAAGATGACACGGACGGAGACCGAATGATGCGCCCCCTGCCCCTCGCCGCTTTGCCTCTCGCCGCGCTGCCCCTGCTCGCCGCGTGCGCCGCTGAGACCACGCCGCCCTCGACAGACATGCCGGCGCCCGGCACGCAGTGCAACGCGAACGCCGCGCAGGGGCTGATCGGGCGTCCTGCGGATCAGGCGGCCCCGGAGGCGCAGCGGCTGAGCGGTGCGCGGATCGTCCGCCGGTATCGCACCGGGGACGCCGTCACCATGGACTTCCGCGCCGACCGCCTGAACGTCGAGACCGACGCGGCCGGGACGATCGTGAAGCTCAGCTGCGGCTGATCCCGCTTCCCACCGGAACTGGCAAGGGGCGGCGCAGCGGCGGAAGGTGAGGCGGAATCAGCCGACCGCGACGCCCATCGCCGCCGCCAGCGCCTTCACCCTCTTCTCCACCGCCTCGCCCAGCAGGCCCGCGTCGCCGGCATCGAGCGCCAGCCGCAGCGCGCCGCGATCCAGCGATAGGCAGGATCGTTCCAGCGGCCCGGCCATGCCGCCGCTCAGCCGATGGCCGAGCCGCATCGCCAAACCCCAGCGCGCCGCCTGCGCCAGCGCCGCCTCTCCGGCCAGCCGGGGCAGCGGATCGGGCCGGGTCAGCTCGCCGCCCAGCGCGGTCCACAGCGCCTGCGCCAGCATCGCGCGCCCGCGCCCGTCGATGCCGACCCAATTGCCGTGCAGCGCCACTTCCATCCCCCGCTCGGCGCGGAACTCCGGATTGGCGCGCCAGCCCACGTCAGCCAGCTGGCAGGCGGCGTGGCGCAGCCGTGCGTCCTCCGGCCGGTCGGCGCCGAACAGCGGCGCGATCCAGCGGTCGAGCAGCTCGCCATGCTCGGGAAAGCGGCCACTCCGCCGCCCCTCGTCCCGCGTCGCGACGATCAGCGGGTCGAGCGCGCGGTCCTGCACCGTCAGCGCCTGGTGGAGCAGCCCCTCGCGCAGGCCGTAGGCGGACACGATCGTCCCGCTCGACTTCAGGTGCTTCAGCAGAACCCCCAGCAGCGCCGCGGCGTCGGACAGCGTGGGGATGCGTCCGCTCGACAGGCCCGGCACCTCCTTCAGCCGCGCCTTGTCGGTGTGCGACAGGGTGCGCCGCAGCCGCGCGATTGTGGCGGCGGGCATGGCATATTGGTGGATGATCGGCAGCGGGTAACGCGTCGCCACCATGTCGAGTCGCGCCAGCCCGCGCCACGATCCGCCCACCAGGTAGAAGGGCAGTCCCTTCCCCGCCCCGCTCCAGCCGGTCTCCTCCAGCAGGTGCGCCACCCTCCGGTCGAGCCGCCCCTTCGCGCGCAGCCCCGCCAGCCGCAGCACGCCCAGGGGGAAGGAGACGCGGCGGTGCAGCGCCCCGTCCTTCACGCGCACCAGTTCCAGGCTGCCCCCGCCCAGGTCGCCGACGATGCCGTTGGCGCCGGGAATGCCGGAGAGGACGCCGTGCCCGGCCGCCGCCGCCTCCTCCTCGCCTGACAGGATCTCCACCGACAGCCCGGCGTGCTCGGCGATCGCGATCAGCTCCGCGCCGTTCGCCGCGTCGCGCACGGCGGCGGTGGCGACCGTGCGGACGCTCGCCACGTCCATCTCGCGCACCAGCGCCGCGAACCGGCGGAGGGCCGTGGTCGCCATCGCCATCGCGGCCGGGTCGATCCGGCCCGATGCCGCCAGGCTGCGGCCCAGGCCCGCCAGCACCTTTTCGTTGAAGAGCACCGCGGGCACGCGCGCGGGGCCCTGATAGACGACGAGGCGAATCGAGTTGGACCCGATGTCGACGATGGCCGAGCGCGGCTCGCCGCCGTGGCGCGCCGGCTTCTCCGCGCCGCGCCGCAACGGGATCAAGCTCACGCCCGGCGTCTCAGCGACAGGACCGGCACCTCGCTGCCGTCCTCCAGCGCCGCACCGCGCCCCGACAGCGACGGATTGGTCATGAAGTAGCGATGCAGATTGAAGCCCTTGGCATCGCCCGGCGTGACGCGGACGTAGCTGCCGTCGGGCTCCAGTTCCCAGCTCTGCTCGTTGTCGATCAGGTTCGCGACCATCACCTGGTCGAGGATCTGGTCGTGCACCGTCTCGTTCTCGATCGGCAGCATATATTCGACCCGGCGGTCGAAGTTGCGCGGCATCCAGTCGGCCGACGAGATGTAGACGATCGCCCCGTCGTTGGGCAGCGCGTCGCCGTTGCCGAAGGCGGCGATGCGGCTGTGCTCGAGAAAGCGGCCGACGACCGACTTCACGCGGATCCGGTCGGACAGGCCGGGCACGCGCGGGCGCAGGCAGCAGATGCCGCGAATGACGAGGTCGATCTCCACCCCGGCCCCGCTCGCCTCGTACAGCTTCTCGATCAGCGCCGGGTCGACCAGGCTGTTCATCTTCGCCCAGATCGCCGCAGGACGCCCGGCGCGCGCGTGCGCGATCTCCGCGTCCACCTTCTCGATCAGCCGGGTGCGCAGAGAGCGCGGCGAGAGCACCACCTGCTCCATGTCCTCCGGCTCGACGTAGCCGGTGATGTAGTTGAACATCCGAGCCGCATCGCGCCCGACGCGTGGGTCGGCGGTGAAGAAGCTGAGGTCGGTGTAGATCCGCGCCGTCACCGGATGGTAGTTGCCGGTGCCGAAATGGCAGTAGGTGCGGAACACCCCCGCCTCCCGCCGCACCACCATGCTGACCTTGGCATGGGTCTTCCAGTCGATGAAGCCGTAGACCACCTGCACGCCCGCCCGCTCCAGCGCGCTGGCCCAGTACAGGTTCTGCTCCTCGTCGAAGCGCGCCTTCAGTTCGACCACCGCGGTGACGGACTTCCCCGCCTCGGCCGCCGCGATCAGCGCGTTGATGACGGCGGACTGCTTGCCCGCGCGGTACAGCGTCTGCTTGATCGCGACCACGTCGGGATCGTTCGCCGCCTGCTTCAGGAAGGCGAGGACCACGTCGAACGTCTCGTAGGGATGGTGGACGACGATGTCCTTGGCGCGGATCGCGGCGAAGCAATCGCCGCCGAATTCCCTGATCCGCTCCGGAAAGCGCGGGGTGAAGCTGGGGAACTTCAGCTCCGGCCGGTCCTCGTCCGCCAGCGCGGCGAGGTCGCCGATGCCCAGGAACGTTCCCGTCTCCGTCACGATCGCATCGGCGCCGCCCAGTTCGTCGCGCAGCACCGCGGCGAGGCCCTCGGGCATGTTCGTCTCCAGCTCGAGCCGGATCACGCGCCCGCGGCGGCGCCGCTTGATGGCGTTGGCGAAGTAGCGGACCAGGTCCTCCGCCTCCTCCTCGATCTCGATGTCGCTGTCGCGCAGCACGCGAAACTCCGCCGCGCCCAGCACGTCGTAACCGGGAAAGATCAGCCCGACGTAGCGCTTCAGGATCGATTCGACCGCGATGTAGCGCGCCGTCCCGCCCGGTAGCCGGATGAAGCGCGCCATGCCGGCGGGAAGCATCACCAGCTCGCGGATCGGTTCCTTGTCGGACCGGCGGACCAGGTCGAACATCACCGCCATGCCCTTGTTCGGCAGGAACGGGAACGGATGGGCGGGATCGAGCGCCTGGGGCGTGATGATCGGGAAGATCTGCTCGCGGAAATGCGTCTCCAGCCAGGCGCGCTCCTCGGCGTCGAGCGCCTCGTCGACGCGGCGGTGGCCCAGCACCTCGATCTTCTCGCGCGCCAGCGCGGCCCGCACGTCGCGCCACACCGCCTGCTGCCCCGCCATCAGCGCGTCCGCCTCCGCGGTGATCGCGGCGAGCTGCTGCGAGGGCGTCAGCCCGTCGGCGGAGCGGCGCTCCACGTCCTTCGTCTGCTGCCCCTTCAGCCCGGCGACGCGGACCATGAAGAACTCGTCCAGGTTGGAGCCGGAGATGGACAGGAAACGCAGCCGCTCCAGCAGCGGATGCGCTTCGTTGCACGCCTCCTCCATCACGCGGCGGTTGAAGGCGAGCCACGACAGTTCGCGATTGAAATAGCGCTCGTGTCCGACCTCCTCGAAGGGATCGTCGTCGTCGGCGTCGAGCCTGGCGAGGTTAGCGGGGCGGGTCATGCGGGATCGTACCTTCGGCAAACGTCGCGACCGCCGCCAGGGTTTCGCGCGCCATCGGGATGGACAGGCGGCGGTGCCCCGACAGCGCGGCCTCGCTCAGCGTATCGATCACCTGTGTGACGGTGGCGTGACTGCGTTCCACCCGCGCCGCCAGCCACGCGATCAGCTCCGGCCGCGCGTCCAGCCGCGCGCGCTCGAACCCGCGCTCGATCAGCGCCGCGACCAGCGGATCGTCGGGCGGACCAATGGTGGCAAGCGGACTGGCCGCCAGCCGCGTGCGCAGGTCCGGCAGGCGCACGTCCCACGCCGGCGGCGCAGCGCCCGCGACGATGACCAGCGGTCGCCGCTCCGCCTGGGCGCGGTTCCACGCGTGGAAGATCGCGGCTTCCTCGTGCCGCTCCGCATCGTCGATCACGCTCCCGCCGCTCCGCGCCGCGAAGACGCGCGCCAGCGTCGACCGGCCGGAGCCGGGCGGCCCCACCAGCAAGGCCGCCATCACCGGCCAGCTCGCCCAATGCTCCATCGTCCGCGCCGCCTGCGCGTTGGACGGAGAGACGAGGAAGGCGGCGTCGCGGTCGTCGGCCGGCCAGGCCAGGGGAAGCGCGATCTGGTTCATCGCGCCCGCGTCAACCGGTCGTCTGCGCGTCGGGCTGGACGCTGGGCGGCGGCAGCTGCGGCGCGCGGCGCACGCGGATGGTGGTGCCGGTGCCGAACACCTGCCATCCGCGAGCCTCCAGCGCGGCGCGGAACGCCTCGGGCGAGCCGGCAAAGCCGACCTGCATCAGCGAGATGCCGCCGAGCGCCAGGCTGGTCGTCGCCGCGCGCGCCACGCCGGGCACGCCGCGCATGGCGCTCTCCGTCGCGAAGACCGCGGCGGCATCGGGCGAATCGAACTGGACGGTGATTGTGCTGCTCGCCGCCACGCCGTCCGTGGCGAAGGGGTCGACGCCGGGTGTCGGCGTGGCCACCGGGGTCGGCACCGCCTCCGGCGCGGTCAGGCCGGGGTCGACGCCCAGGTAGCCGCCGCGCAGCGCATCCTGGTACAGGCGGTCCAGTCGCGCGACGCCCGCGTCCAGCATCTGCGGCAGCCCGCGCGCCGCGCCGACGCGCAGCGTGAATTGCGACAGCAGGCGGTTGTCCGGCCCGTGCCGCGCCTGGAACACGCCGATCACCGGCCCGCCCGGCCATTGCCGGTACAATCGAACGGTCGGCATCACCACATCCAGCCCGCCGTACTGGTCGAGGATCATGCGCCACCAGGCGCGGTCCGGCCGCTGCGTCTGCCCCACGTTCAGCAGCAGCGGGTCGGGGCCGTTGCCCGCGGGGCGGATGTAATCCACCTCGCTCTGCCCGGTGCGATAGCGTGCCCAGGCCTCCTGCCAGGCGGTGCGCTGCTCGAACGCCGTGCCGACGCCGGTGGACCACACCACCGGCACGACCACCATCGGCGGCGACCGGCGCACGTCCGCGCTGACGCCCAGCAGGCTGGCGGCGCGCTGGCGATCGAAGAGGACGCCGAGCCGCGCGATGTAGCGCGTCGGCCCGATCTGCTCCTCGTCGACGACGATGGCGGAGACCAGCTGGTCCAGCACGCCGTCCGGCAACGTGCCCCCTCCCGCGCCCAGCCGCTGCGACAATTGCGTCCACCCGCGCCGCTGCGCCTCGCGCCAGCCGGCGAGCCGCGCCGCATCGGCGTCCTTCCCCGACGTGTCGACGCGGATGCCCGACACCTCGAAATCGCGGCTGCTGTCCACCGCCGCCACGCCGCGGTCCCCGCCCTCGATCTGCGCCATCACGGCGGCACCGGCGAAGGCCGTGCAGAGAAGGGCGATGACGGCGCGACGCATCCTGCGCGCCTTTTGGCGAAGCGGGCGTGGAAATCCAAGCGCGATGTGGCTAGGCGGTCGGCCCCATGAGCAACGATCGTCGCAATTCCCCCTACACCTACGCCGACGCGGGCGTTTCCATCGCGGCGGGCAACGCGCTGGTCCGCGCCATCGCGCCGCTCGCGAAGGCCACGCGCCGCCCCGGCGCGGACGCGGAGCTGGGCGGCTTCGGCGGCTTCTTCGATCTGAAGGCGGCCGGCTTCACCGATCCGCTGCTGGTCGCCGCCAATGACGGCGTCGGCACCAAGCTGAAGCTGGCGATCGAGCATGACCGGCACGAGGGCGTCGGCGTCGACCTGGTCGCCATGTGCGTCAACGACCTGATCGTCCAGGGCGCCGAGCCGCTGTTCTTCCTCGACTATTACGCCAGCGCGAAGCTGGACGCCGCGGTGGCGGAGCGCGTGGTCGCCTCCATCGCGGAAGGGTGCCGACAGGCGGGCTGCGCGCTGATCGGCGGCGAGACGGCGGAGATGCCGGGGATGTACACCGATGGCGACTACGATCTCGCCGGCTTCTGCGTCGGCGCGGTGGAGCGCGACCGGGTGCTGACCGGCGCCACGATCGCGGCCGGCGACGTGATCCTCGGGCTCGCCTCCTCCGGCGTCCATTCGAACGGCTTCAGCCTGGTCCGCCGGCTCGCCGCGGACAAGGCGTGGAAGCTGAACCGACCGGCGATGTTCGACCAGGACCGGCTGCTGATCGATCACCTGATGGCGCCGACGCGCATCTACGTCGCCAGCCTGCTGCCCTTGCTGCGCGAGGGGCGGATCAAGGGGCTGGCGCACATCACCGGCGGCGGATTGCTGGAGAACGTGCCGCGCGTCCTGCCCGCGGGCACCCACGCGACGATCGACGCCGACGCCTGGGCGCAGCCGCGCCTGATGGCCTTCCTCCAGGCACAGGGTGCGATCGAGCCCGAGGAGATGGCGCGCACCTTCAACTGCGGCATCGGCATGGCGGTGGTGGTCGCCGCCGACGACGCCGACGCCGTCGCCGCGGCACTGGCGGAGGCGGGCGAGACCGTGGCGCGCATCGGCATGGTGGAGGCCGGCGACCGCGGCTGCACCGTCCGCGGGTCGGCGGAGACGTGGAGCGCGCGTGCCGACTGGACCGCGACCCACCACGCATGACGGCGAAGGTCGCCATCCTGATCTCCGGCCGGGGATCGAACATGCAGTCGCTCGTCGCCGCGGCGGACGGCGCCTACGAGGTCGTGGTCGTCGCCTCGGACCGGCCGGAGGCGCCCGGCCTCGCCTGGGCGCTGGAGCGCGGCATCCCCGTGTTCGCGCTGTCGCCGAAGACGGTGGGAAAGCCCGCCTACGAGGCCGCGCTGGACGGTGCGCTGCGCGAGGCAGGGGCGGAGTGGATCGCGCTGGCCGGCTACATGCGCCTGCTCTCCGATGATTTCGTGGCGCGCTGGCGCGGGCGGATCGTCAACATCCATCCCTCGCTGCTGCCCCGGTACAAGGGGTTGGATACCCACGCCCGCGCCATCGCCGCGGGCGACGCGATCGCCGGCGCCTCGGTCCATGTCGTGACCGAGGAGCTGGACGGGGGCGAGGTGATCGCGCAGGCGGAGGTGCCGGTCCTGCCGGACGACGACGCCGCCACGCTGGCCGCCCGGGTGCTGGAAGCGGAGCACCGCCTCTATCCCCAGGCGTTGAAGGAGTTCGTCCGCCGATGACCGACCCGCTGACCCGCCTGCGCGAGACCGCCCTGGCGCTGCCCGAGACCGAGGAGCGCGCCAGCCACGGCCAGCCCACCTTCTTCGTCGCGGGCAAGCAGTTCGCGCAGTTCCGCAACGATCACCACGGCGACGGCCTGACTGTCGTCTGCGTGCGGACCGGCGGCAGCGACGAGCAGGCGATGCTGATCGAGGCGGCACCGGAGACCTACTCGCGTCCCGCCTATCTCGGCCCATCCGGCTGGGTCGGCGTGAACCTGGCGGGGGAGGTCGACTGGGCGCTGGTCGACGATCGCGTCGCGCGCAGCTGGGAACTCGCCGCGCCGCGTCGGCTGCTGGAGGCGGGCGGGCGCTAGCGCCTGGCCAGCGTCACCTGCACCACGTCGATCCCGCCGCCGCGGAACCCCCCCTCGCAATACATCAGATAGTAGCGCCACAGCCGCCGGAACCGCGGGTCGAAGCGCGGCGGCAGCGTCGCCGCATCGAAGCGCTCGCGCCACAGAAGCAGCGTCTCCGCATAGTCGAGGCCGAACGCCTCGCGGTCCTGCCACGCCAGCCCGGCGCGTTCGGCCAGCGCGCGGAAGGTCGGCTCGTGGATCAGCGCGCCGCCCGGGAAGACGTAGCGCTGGATGAAGTCCACGCCGCGCGCATAGGCGGGCCACACGTCGTCGGCGATCGTGATGAACTGGATCGCCGCGCGTCCCCCCGGCCGCAGCAGGCGGGCGATCGCGTCGAGATAGGTGCCCCAATATTCCGGCCCCACCGCCTCCACCATCTCGATGCTGGCGATCGCGTCGAAGGTGCCGGTCACGTCGCGATAGTCCGTCAGCGCCACCGTCACGCCGGGCAGGTTGCGTGCCGCCACCTGGTCTCGCTGTTCGGTGGATAGCGTCAGCGCGTGGACGCCGACCCCCGCCGCGGACGCGGCGGCGGCGAACGAGCCCCAGCCGCAGCCGATCTCCAGCACGCGATCGCCCGGCCGCGCCCCGGTCCGCTCCAGCACGCGCGCGAGCTTGCGCGCCTGCCGCGCCTCCAGCGTGCCCTCGCCCAGTCCGCTGGAATAGGTGAGCGAGGGGTCGAGCCACGCGCGGTAGAAATCGTTGCCGAGATCGTAGTGCGCGGCGATGTTGCGGCGCGAGCCGCGGCGGTCGTTGCGGCGCAAGCGGTGCCACGCGCGCATCGCCAGCCGCGCGGCGGGGCGCGCACGGGCGACGTCGCCCAGCGCGGCGCGGTTGCGCATGAACAGGTCGAAGATCGGCACCGGATCGGGGCTGGACCAGTCGCCCGCCTCCCACGCCTCGTACCAGCCGATCGAGCCGCCGCTGACGAGCCGCCACAGCGCGCGCCAGCGGTGCAGCGTGATCTGCGCCACGGGGCCGGGAGCGTGACCGCCGACCAGCCGGCGCGTGCCGTCGGGCAGCGCCGCCTCGATCGCGCCTGACTCCAGCCCGCGGTCGATGCGGTCGAGGATGCGGTGGAACGGCGCCGCCACGGCACGCGCCACCCGCCCCTTGCTGCCGATCCGAGTGCCCGTCCGCGCGTCCATCCGCGCGCGGTTATCGCACCTTCGCGTTCGCCGCCAGCGCCCGCTCGCGCGCCTCGCGATGGCCGATGATCTTTGCCGGGTAGTTCTCCGGCCGGCACCCCGCCGCATCGGGATCGTGGATCGCCGCGTCGGGCAGGGCGGCGAGCTCGGGCACCCAGCGGCGGATGTAGTCGCCGGCGTCGAACTTCTCCGACTGGGTCAGCGGCGCCATGATGCGGCCGAACATATTGGCGTCGACGCCGGTGCCGGCGACCCATTGCCAGTTGACCGCATTGTTGCCGTAGTCCGCGTCGACCAGGCAGTCCCAGAACCACGTCTCGCCCTCGCGCCAGTCGATCAGCAGGTGCTTCACGAGGAAGCTGGCGGCAATCATCCGCACGCGGTTGTGCATCCAGCCGAGCGTCCACAGCTGGCGCATTCCGGCGTCGACGATCGGATATCCGGTGCGGCCACGCTGCCATGCCTTCAGGTCCTTCGGCGCGCGGCGCCAAGGCAGACTGTCGTATTTCGGCCGACCGTTCTCGTCGGCGTAGCGGGGCATCGCCAGCACCACGCCGCTGGTGAAATCGCGCCAGGCCAGCTCCTTGCGGAAGGTCGCGTCGCCGCGCTCGGTGGCGTGCCAAACGGTGCGGGCGGACACCTCGCCGAAGTGGAGGTGCGGCGAGAGTTGCGACGTCCCCTCCTCGTCCGCGGGCAGGTTGCGGCGGTGGTCGTAGCCATCGATGTCGAGCGCCCTCACCTTCGCCAGTGCCGCCGCCTCGCCCGGCTCCCACGCGAAGCCGCCGGACCAGTCGGGCTTCGCCGGCAACAATGCCCATGACGCCAGCGTGTCCGATCGCGGCCACGTGTCCGGCGCCGGTATGCTGCGCGGCATCGGCAGCGGTTCCTCGGGAGGCAGATGGGCCTGCAACGCCTTCCAGAAAGAGGAATAGATGCGGAATTGGCCGCCCGAGCCCGTCGTCACCTCCTCCAGCCGGGCGAGGTGGTTGCCGCCGTACAGGCAGAGGCGGTCGCCCAGCGCCTCCTCCGCCGCGCGCCACCACGGTTCGTAGTGGCGCAGCGCGTGGATGCGGTCGGCGCCGGTCTCTTCCGCCAGCTTCGCCAGCACGTCCGCCGCCTTGCCGCGCCGCAGGATCAGGCGGCTGCCCTTCGCCTCCAGCGCCTTCGCCAGCGCGGCGAGGCTGTGGTGCAGCCACCAGCGTTGCGCCCCGCCGATCCGCCACTGGCCCGGCCCCTCGTCGTCCAGCACGTAGACCGGGATCACCGCTCCCTCGTGCGCGGCGGCGACGAGCGCGGGCTGATCGTGGAGGCGAAGGTCCTGGCGGAGCCAGAGGAGGCTGGTCATTCCTGCCTTACGTTAGATCCGCTCGGCTTGTTCCGGCGGAACGAAGAAGGGGCCTCACACAAAGGCACGAAGACACGAAGAAAGAAAGGTCAGGTGCGGAAATAGTCGTTCGCCACCCTGCGGACACCTTCACGATAGGTGTACCCGCCGAAATTCATCAGCAGGCCAAGCGGCAGGTCCATCAAGCGCAGATAGGTAAGCACCTGCTTCGCGTGAACGGGGTTGAAGGACTGCGTCGATTTTAGCTCGATCAGCAGGCGCCCCTCCACCAGCAGGTCGGCGCGAAACCCCTCTTCCAGGATCAAACCGTCGTAGCGGATCGGGATCGGCACCTGCCGATCCACTTTCAAGCCTCGCTTCGCGAGGCTTTGGCAGAGGCAGGCCTCGTAGACCGACTCGAGCAAACCGGGGCCGAGGCCCTCATGGAGCCGGAATCCGCAATCGACCGCGATCCGAGCCAGTTCCTCCAACCCGTCGTCGCGCACCTTTCTCTTCTTCCTTCGTGGCTTTGTGTCTTTGTGTGAGATCCTACCTTCAAACCGCGTGCGGTTCCTTCTCCACCATCCACGTCTGCCCCTTGGCGAGGAGCTTGGCGAGGTCGGGCTTCTTGCCCGCGCTCGCCTGTTCGTTCTGCGCCACCACCGCGCTCTCGAACGTCGGTGCCGGGTCCTCGTAGATCACGCCCAGCGCCATCGGGAACTCGCCGAAGGGCATTTCGACCAGCAGGTGCGCAACCGTGCGGTTCGTCTTGTCGTGGACGATCACGTCCGGGTCGTCCGCCGCCACGACCTTCAGCGCGAGCCGGTCGCGGTCGAGCGCCAGTCCCTTCGTAGCGCCCGCGAAGACGAGCGGCTTGCCGTCCTCCACCCACAGCTGGTTCTGGTCGGCACCCTGCTTCTTGTCGGTGAAGGGCGCGAAGACGTCGTCGTTGTAGACGATGCAGTTCTGGAAGATCTCGACGAAGCTGGTGCCCTTGTGCGCGTAGGCGGCCTTCAGCACGCCGACCAGGTTCTTGTGCACGTCGATCCCGCGCGCCACGAACCGCGCGCCCGAGCCGAGCGCGAACGCGCACGGATTCGCCGGGCGATCGACCGAGCCGAACGGCGTCGATGGCGACTGCGTGCCGACGCGGCTGGTGGGAGAATATTGCCCCTTCGTGAGGCCATAGATCTCGTTGTTGAACAGCAGCACCTGGCAATCGAGGTTGCGGCGGATCAGATGCATCGTGTGGTTGCCGCCGATGCTCAAGGCATCGCCGTCGCCGGTGATGATCCACACGTCGAGGTCGGGATTGGCCAGCTTCACCCCCGTCGCCACCGCCGGCGCGCGACCGTGGATGGTGTGGAAGCCGTAGGTTTCCATGTAGTAAGGGAAGCGGCTGGAACAGCCGATGCCGGACACGAACACGGTATTCTCCGGCCGCGCGCCGATCTCCGGCATGGTGCGCTGCACCGCCTTCAGGATCGCATAGTCGCCGCAGCCGGGGCACCAGCGGACCTCCTGATCGGTCTCCCAGTCCTTGGGCTTCGTCGCGATTGGGGTCATGTCGTTCATCGGGACACCTCGATCGCCGCGGGCTGCGGCGCGCGAATGTTGAGACTGTTGAGGCGCTGGCGCATTTCCGTGCGTCAGCCCGCGGATTGCGGCGCGTCGGCGTCGCGTCGTGTCGCGTCGCCGTCGCGCGTCGTGGCGGACGGGTCGCTCTGCGGCGACGAGGTGCCGCGCAGCGTCCCGTCGTCGTGGCCCGACTGGGGCGTGGGCAGCTGCTGCGCGTTCACCGGCACCTCTCCGCCCTCGTTGCCCGGCACACCGTCGAAATAGGCGGCGATCGCCTCCTCGATCTCGGCGATGCGGAAGGGCTGGCCCGACACCTTGTTGAGCGGCTTGGCATCGACGAGAAACTGGTCGCGCAGGACGGTCTTGAGCTGGCCGGTGTTCATCTCGGGCACGAGGATATGCTCATAGCCCTTGAGTAGGACACCCAGATTCGCCGGCATCGGCCAGATGTGGCGGATGTGGACGTGAGCCACGTCCAGCCCCTTGCGACGCGCGCGGCGGACCGCCTGGTGGATCGGGCCGAAGGTGCTGCCCCAGCCGACGACGACCAGCTTGCCGCTCGCCTCGCCCAGTTCGACCTGCTGGTCGGGCACGGCGATGCCATCCACCTTCGCCTTGCGCGTGTCCGTCATCTCCTGATGGTTCGCGGGCGAATAGTCGATGTTGCCGGTGCCCTGCTTCTTCTCGATGCCGCCGATGCGGTGGAGGAGGCCCGGCGTGCCCGGCTTCACCCACGGGCGCGCCAGCTTCTCGTCGCGGGCATAGGGCAGGAAGCCGTCGGCCGGCGCCTGTTCGAGGAAGGCGACGGGAAACGGCTCCAGCGCCGACGTGTCGGGCACCTTCCACGGTTCGGCGGCGTTCGCGATATAGCCGTCGGTCAGCAGCATGACGGGCGTCATGTATTGCGTGGCGATCCGCACCGCCTCGATCGCCACCTCGAAACAGTCCGCGGCGGAGCGGCTGGCGATGACCGGCATCGGGGCGTCGCCGTTGCGGCCGTAGACCGCCTGGTAGAGATCCGACTGCTCGGTCTTCGTCGGCAGGCCGGTCGACGGCCCGCCGCGCTGCGAGTTGACGATGACGAGCGGCAGCTCGGTCATGATGGCGAGGCCGATCGCCTCCCCCTTCAGCGCGATGCCGGGACCGGAGGAGGAGGTGACGCCCAGCTGGCCGGCGTAGCTGGCGCCGATCGCGCTGGCGATGGCGGCGATCTCGTCCTCCGCCTGGAAGGTGGTGACGCCGAATTCCTTCAGCCGCGACAGGTGGTGCAGGATCGCCGACGCCGGCGTGATCGGATAGCCGCCGAAGAACATCGGCAGGCTGGCCAGCTGCGCGCCGGCGACGAGGCCGAGGCTGATCGCCTCCGCGCCCGTGACGGTGCGGTAGAGGCCCGGCTCGGCCGGGGCCGCGGGCACCGCATGCTGGCGCACGCCGCCGCCCAGCTCCGCGGTCTCGCCATAGGCGTGACCGGCGTTCAGGGCGGCGATGTTCGCCTCCGCCAGCGTCGGCGCCTTCGCGAACTTCGCCTTCAGCCAGTCGACCAGCGGCTGCCGATCGCGATCGAACATCCACAGCGCGAGGCCGAGCGTCCACATGTTCTTGCAGCGCAGCGCGTCCTTGTTGCCGAGGCCGAACGGCTTCACCGCATCGACCGTCAGCTGCGAGATGTTGAGCCGCAGCACCTGCCAGCGCGCAAGGCTGTCGTCATCCAGCGGATTGGCGGCGTATTTCGCCTTGTCGAGGTTGCGCTGGTTGAACTCGCCCTCGTCCGCGATGATGAGGCCGCCGGGCTTCAGCGCGTCCACGTTGGTCTTCAGCGCGGCAGGGTTCATCGCGACCAGCACGTCGAGCATGTCCCCCGCGGTCTCGATCGCGGTGGAGCCGAAGTTGATCTGAAAGGCACTGACGCCGAAGAGCGTGCCGAGCGGCGCGCGGATCTCCGCCGGAAAATCGGGAAAGGTGGCGAGATCGTTGCCCGCCAGCGCGGTCGACAGGGTGAACTGCCCGCCGGTCAGCTGCATGCCGTCGCCGGAATCCCCGGCGAAGCGGACGACGATCGACTCCGCGGCAGGGTGTGCCGACGCGTCGGCCGGCGAGACTTCATGGATGGCGGTGGCCATAGACATTCCTCTTCTCGCCACGGTCTCTACGCCGGTCGAACCGCACGTCCAGTGAAGATTCGCGAGGTGCGGGTCCAACCTGCACTATGCGCGTTACGCGTGCCGACTGGAGGAGGCACGCATGAAGACGAGCGGCAACACGATCCTGGTGACGGGCGGCGGATCGGGCATCGGCGCGGCGCTGGCGCAGCATTGGCACGATGCGGGAAACGTCGTGATCGTCGCGGGGCGACGACGCGCGGCGCTGGACGAGACGATCGCCGGGCGGGAACGGATGCACGGCGTGGAACTGGACGTGGAGAGTGCGGACGGCGTGGCCGATTTCGCCACGCGGGTGCTGCGCGACTTCCCGGCGCTGAACGTCCTGGTCAACAATGCCGGGATCATGCGGCTGGAGCCGATCGACCGCAAGCGCGACTTGGCCGACGCGGAGGCGACGGTGACGACCAACCTGCTCGGCCCGATCCGGCTGATCGACGCGCTGGTGGAGCATCTGTCGGCACAAGGCGACGCGGCGATCGTCAACGTGACGTCGGGCCTCGCCTTCGTGCCGCTGGTCGATGCGGCGGTCTATTGCGCGACCAAGGCGGCGCTGCACTCGTACACCGTCAGCTTGCGCGATGCGCTGAAGGGCAAGGTGGAGGTGATCGAACTGGCGCCGCCGGGCGTCCAGACGACGCTGACGCCGGGGCAGGAGAACCGGCCGGGCTACATGCCGCTCGACGCCTTCGTCGAGGAGACGCTGGCCGGCTTCGCGACGCAGCCGACGCCGCCGGAGATTGCGGTGGAGCGCGCGAAGATGCTGCGGAGCGCCGAGGCGGAAGGGCGGTTCGAGCAGACGTTCCAGGGGCTGAACGAGAGCGCGCGGGCGGCACGGGCGGCGCAGGGGTAATCCCTCCTTCGAGGCTCTCCGTTCGTGCCGGGGAGAGGCGCCGACAAGCTCAACGGCTCCTGGGGCCGAGCGGAGGGTGAAGGATCAGCGCCCCAGCGCCTCGCCCAGCGTCAGGATCGCGCGGACGTGGCGGCGGGCGATCGCCATCACGTCGTCGCCGTAGCCGCCGCCCACCGTGCTGGCGACCGGCACGCCCTGCGCCAGCCGCGCCACCAGCCGCTCGCGCGCCACGAGGCCGTCGTCGCTGAGCGAGAGGCGGCCGAGGCGGTCGTCGGCGAAGGGATCGACGCCGGCCTGGTAGAGGATCACGTCCGGCGCCACCTCCGCGATCAGCGGAGCCAGCGTCGCCTCCAGCGTGGCGAGGTACGCCGCGTCGCCGGTATGGTCGGCGAGCGGCACGTCCAGTGTGGAGCGCGCCTTGCGGACAGGGAAGTTCTTCTCCGCGTGGATCGAGTAGGTGGCGATCTGCGGATGACCGGCGGTGAGCGCCGCGGTGCCGTCGCCCTGGTGGACGTCGACGTCGACGATCAGCACGCGCCGCCCTTCCGCGGCCAGCCGGTGCGCGGCGACCGCGAGGTCGTTGAACACGCAATAGCCCGCGCCCGTGTCGCCGAGCGCGTGGTGGCTGCCGCCGGCGGTGTTGGCGGCGAAGCCGTGCTCCAGCGCCAGGCGGGCGGCGAGCCAGGTGCCGCCGGGCACCGTCTGCGCGCGGCGCGCCACGGCCGGGGTAACGGGAAAGCCGATGCGGCGCTCCTTCTCGCGCGGGACCGCGGCGGCGAGCACCTCCGCCACGTAGCCCGGATCGTGCGCCGCCTCCAACCAGGCGGGGGGCATCGGCTCGGGCTCGTGCCAGGCGACGCCCGCGCCTTGCGCCAGCAGCAGGTCGCGGATCGCGCCGTTCTTGCCCCAGCGATAGGTGGACCGCGCGGGCGCCTCGGTGACGTACGATGGGTGGTGGACGACGGGGATCACGCGGCTAAGATAGGTTGCGAACGACAACGATACGAGAGGATCGACCCGCATGACCGCCCCCTATGTCCGCCCCGACGTGCGCGGCTTCCTCGACTATCTGAACAGCATACCGGGGCCGAAGACGCACGAGGGCACGGCGGAGGCGGCGCGGGCGATGTATCTTGCGATGAAGGATGTGGCCGACCCGCCCGTGGGCGAGCTGGGCACGATCCGCGACCTCGCCATTCCCGGGCCGGCGGGCGACATTCCGGCACGGCTGTTCGACCCGCGCGAAACGCGCGAGCCCGGGCCGGTGGTCGTGTTCTTCCACGGCGGCGGCTTCGTGATCGGCAACGTCGACACGCACGCCAGCTTCACCGCGGAGATGGCGCGGCGGCTGGACCTGCCCGTCGTCAGCGTCGACTATCGTCTGGCGCCCGAGGCGAAATGGCCCGCCGCGCCGGAGGATTGCGAGGCGGCGGCGCGCTGGGTCGCGTCCAGCCCCGCGGAACTGGGGCGGACGGCGACCGCGCTGGTGCTGTCGGGCGACAGCGCGGGCGGCACGCTGACCATCACCAGCGCCATGGCGCTGCGCGACCGGCCGGCGGCGGTGCCCGTGATCGTGCAGGCCCCGATCTATCCCGCAGCGGACATGAGCAGGGAATATCCCTCGTTCAACGACTTCGCCGACGGCTACCTGCTGACGCGCGACACGATGATCTGGTTCGCCGACCATTATCAGGCGGACTTCGCCGATTTCCGCGGGTCGCCGATGGTGGGGGAGCTGGTCGGCCTGCCGCCTGCGGTGATCGTGACCGCCAGCCTGGACCCGATCCGCGACCAGGGCCGCGCCTATGCCGCCGCGCTGGTGCTCGCCGGCGTGCCGGTGACGTACCGCGAGGCGGTGGGCAACATCCACGGCTTCGTCACGCTGCGCCAGGCGGTGCCGTCCAGCCAGGGCGACGTGGCGGGCTATCTTGCCGCGGTGAAGGACGTGATCGTCGAGGCCGAGGGCGCGCGGGTGATGGCGCAGGCGGCGGGTTGACCGGGCGCGCGACGGGCGCGAGGAGGCGGCGATGACCGATCCCGCCTCCCTCCCCTATCGCCCGTGCGCGGGCGTCATGCTGATGAACCGCGACGGGCGCGTGTTCGTCGGGCAGCGGATCGATACCACGCTGGAGGCGTGGCAGATGCCGCAGGGCGGGATTGACCCCGGCGAGGACGCGCGCACCGCGGCGATCCGCGAGCTGGGCGAGGAAGTGGGCGTCGGGCCGGAACTGGTCACGCTGGTGGCGGAGGCGGCGGACGAGCTGTTCTACGACCTGCCGCCCGAGCTGATCGGCAAGGTGTGGAAGGGCAAGTATCGCGGGCAGCGGCAGCGCTGGTTCCTGCTGCGCTTCGACGGCGAGGACGCCGACATCCGCATCGACACCGCGCATCCGGAATTCCGCGCATGGCGCTGGGTGGAGCCGGCCGACCTGCCGCACGTGATCGTGCCGTTCAAGCGCAAGCTGTACGAGGACGTACTGGCGGCGTTCGCCGGGCATCTGTAGTCGCGTCGGGACGCGACAAGATCAGCGCGCGGTCAGCGGGGCGGGGATCGGACTGCGGCGCGCGGTCCGTCCGGACTGCCCTAGCGAGGACAGAGTTCGTAGAGGCGCCGCCGTTCCGCCCGGTTCATCTGGTCTCTCCGCTTCCACGCCGCCGCGCACTTCTTCGACAAGGCCGGCGTGGCCGCGCGACCCTCCAGGCGGGCCCGGTCGCGTTCGGCGTGACCCTCCATCGTCCCGCGGATCACCAACGCCTGGCTGACGGCCACGGGATCGGGCGCCTGCGCGACGGCCGGGGCCGGCGCGAGCGCGAGCACCGCGGCGATCGTCAACGCGGCATGCGCGGCCGGCACCATGAAGGCGCGCCTCACTCCGCCTTCCCCTTCAACGGCTGCACCGCGTCGCGGCCGAACTGCATGATGAGCTCGCCGATCTCGCGGGCCTGGTCCATGCTGCGGCGTCCCTGCTCGCGCAGATAGTCGCCCTGGATCTTCATCACCTCGGACAGGTCCTTGGCCTGCGCGGCGGCGCGCATGGCGGCGAAGGCCTCGTGCGTGTTCGTTTCCGCTTGGTCGATCATCTTCACGCCGATCGTCGACGAATTGTCGGCGATCCGCTTGCCCGATTCGCGCATCGCCTCGCCGGCGCGGCGGGCGGGTTCGACGACGTGATCCTGGAAGCCCTCGCGCGCCTTCTCCGCGCCGGCGCGCAGGCGGTCGGCGGCATCGCCCGCCGCGTTCGCGGCCTGATCGGTGGCGGTGCTGGTGGGGTCGTCGGCCATCATGCTGCTCCCGTCGCCTTGCGCGCCGCCGCCTTCTTCTTCGACGGCAGCGGCCATTCCTGATCCCGGTCAATCGTCGGCGCGGGCGTTGGTTTCACCGCCGCCGCCTTCAGCGCCTCGAATGCGGCGCGCAGCCCGGCGGCATAGGCGTCGGGATCGGGCATCATGTCGCGGTCCGCGGTGAAGGACACCGCGATCGTGTCGCCGTAGCTGTAGACCGGATTGATGAGCCCCATGCCGTCGAACACCGGCCCCGTGCCGTACATCGCGACCATGCGCGCGCCGCAGAAATAGAGCGGCACGCGGGCGCCCGGCACGTTGGTGACCACGCAATTGTAGGCGGGCGCATGGGCGTTGGCGGCGCCGACACGCGTGTAGAGCCGCGCCGCCAGGCCGGCGAGGCCCGAGGGGATCAGCTGGCTATAGTCGCTGAGCGTCTTCGCCCCGATGGCGTTGGTCATCGCCTTGCTGTTGGTCGCTTCCGCGTGGACGAAGCGGAGCCGTTCCAGCGGATCCTCGATCTGCGTGCCGAGACCGACGACCATGGCCGAGACGAGGTTGCCCATCGCCGCCTTCTCCCCCTCCCCCCGCACGGAGATGGGCGCCATGGCGGTCAGCGTGTCCCTGGGCAGCCCGTCCTTGCCCTGCAGGTAGCTGCGCAGTCCGCCGCCGACGATGGAGAGGATCACGTCGTTGACCGTGGCGCCCGGCACCGCATCCTTGATCGCGCGGACCTCTTTCAGGGGGAACGGCACCGCATCCCACACCCGGTGCGCGCCGACCTTTCCGTTGAATCGGGTGCGCGGCGCTGGCCGGGTGTTGCGGACGCTGACGTCGCCCTTGCGCACCTCGTTGGCGAGGCGCCCCACGCCGGGCAGCGAGCGGCCGATCGTCTCCAGCGCGCGCATCGGCTGAACGAGATTGTTGACGTAGCTGCGCACGAGGAGGTCGGCGACCTGGGGCATGTTGTCGGGACGCCAGGTGTCGGCGGTGTCGGGATCGGCGACGTCGGCGTCGGTGGAGTGGACCGCGGCGGACATCTCCACCCCGCTCATCCCGTCGATCGCGGCGTGGTGCACCTTGCTGACCAGCGCGAAGCAGCCCGGCGGCAGGCCCTCGATATTGTCGAGCCCCTCCACGATCGTGAATTCCCACAGCGGCTTCGTCAGGTCCATCGGGCGGGAGTGGAGCCGCGCCGCCTGGATGCACAGCTGCCGCCAGTCGCCGGGCCTGGGCAATGCGATGTGGCGGACGTGATATTCGATGTCGAACTCGGGATCCTCGACCCAGTACGGATGGTCGAGATCGAAGGGGACGCGGACCAGCCGCTGGCGGAAGCTGCGGGCGCCGGACAGGCGCGCCTGGATGAAGCGCAGGATATCCTTGAAGCGGACGAATCCGCCGGGTGCGGTCGAGGGATCGTAGATCGCGACCGAGCCGATGTGCATCGGCGTGTGCGGCGTTTCGAGATAGACGAAGGACGCGTCCATCGCGGACAATTGCTGCATCGCACCTCTCCTGCGGCGCGTTTGCCCGCGCTTTGGCGGCGATGCTGGACCGGCCCGGGCCGGAGGGCAAGCGGGGTTTTGATCCAGGTTGGGACGGGAGCGTCATGCCGGGCTCCCCCCGGCATCCAGAGCCGAGATCGATGGTCCTCGTGGCCCTGGATCCCGGGACCAGCCCGGGATGACGGAAAAGTTACACCGTGAAGCTCTCGCCGCAGCCGCACGCGCCCTTCGCGTTGGGATTGGCGAAGACGAAGCCGGCGGTGAAATCGTCCTCCACCCAGTCCATCGTCGATCCGATCAGGTACAGGATCGACGCGCCGTCGACGTAGAGCGTGCCGCCGGGAGTCTCGATCTTCTCGTCGAACGCCTTGGCCTCGGTGACGTAATCGACCGAATAGGCAAGGCCCGAGCAGCCGCGGCGCGGCGTGGACAGCTTCACGCCGATCGCGCCGGCAGGCGCGCGCGCCATCAGCGCGGCGACGCGCGCCTCTGCGGTGGTGGTGAGGTTCAGCGCGGCGGGGCGTGGGCGGGTGGTGGTGGTCATTTCAACTCCTTGCCGTTCGTGGTGAGGAGAGGCTGGGCCTGTCGAAGCCTCCTCTCGAACCACGTGGGCGATCCTTCGAGACACCGCTTCGACTTCGCTCAGCGGCCCCTCAGGACGAACGGACGGCCGCGATCACAGCATTCCCAGTTCGAGCTTGGCATCATCGGACATCTTCTGCGGATCCCATGGCGGATCCCATACCAGGTTCACGTCGGCGAAGGCGATGCCCGGCACCGCGGCGACGCGCATCTCGACCTCGCCGGGCATGGACTCGGCCACCGGGCAGTGCGGCGTCGTCAGCGTCATGGTGACGATCGCCTGGCCCTCCGCGGTCACCTCCACGCCGTAGATGAGGCCCAGGTCGTAGATGTTCACCGGGATTTCCGGATCGAAGATGTCCTTCAGCGCGTCGATCACGCCTTCGTAGATCGCGCCGCCCGGCTCGTTCGGACTGTCGCCGGCGGGCTTCTGCGCCAGGAACCCGGCGAGATAGTCGCGCTTGCGCTCGAAGCTCTGCGCGGGCGTCGCCGCATCCTCCACCCGCGCCTTGGGCGGGGGGGCGACGCTGTCCACTTCCTCGGTCTCGAAACCGCTCATCCGAAGATCTTTCCTACTCGTTCCAGTCCGGCGACCAGCGCGTCCACGTCGGCCGGCCCGTTGTAGACGCCGAAGCTGGCGCGCGCGGTCGCCTCCACGCCCAGCGCCTCCATCAGCGGCTGCGCGCAATGATGCCCGGCGCGGATCGCGACTCGGCTCTCGTCCAAGATGGTGCCGATGTCGTGCGGATGCACCCCCTCCATCACGAAGGAGACGATCCCGGCGCTGTCGTCCGGCCCGAGCAGCCGGACCGAGTTGAGCCGCGAGAGCGCCTCTCGGGTGCGCGCCACCAGCGCGGTCTCGTGCGCGTGGATGCGATCGAGGCCGATCGCGTCGACGTAATCGATCGCGGCGTGGAGCCCGAGCGCGCCGACGATGTGCGGCGTCCCCGCCTCGAACCGCGTCGGCGCGGGGGCGTAGCTGGTCTTCGCGAAGGTGACGCGGTCGATCATCGAGCCGCCGCCCTGGTAGGGCGGCATGGCGCCCAGCAGCTCGGCGCGACCGTAGAGGATCCCGATCCCGGTCGGCCCGTAGAGCTTGTGCCCGGAGAAGACGTAGAAGTCGCAGCCGATGTCGGCGACGTCGACGGGCACCCGAGGCACCGCCTGGCAGCCGTCGAGCAGGATCGTCGCGCCCACCGAGTGCGCGATCCGCGTCGCGCGCTTCGCGTCGAGGACGGAGCCGAGGACGTTGGAGACATGCGCCAGCGCGACGACCTTGTGCTCCGCACGGATCATCGCCTGCATCGCGTCGAGGTCGATGCGATGGTCATCGGTCAGCGGCACCACGTCGATCGCGGCGCCGGTGCGCTCGGCCACCATCTGCCACGGCACGATGTTGCTGTGATGCTCCAGCATCGACAGCAGGATGCGGTCGCCGGGCTTCAGCCGCGGCGCGGCGAAGGAGTGGGCAACGAGGTTGATCGCCTCGGTCGCGCCGCGGACGAACACGCATTCCCCGGCCTGCGCGCCGATGAAGGCGGCGACGCGCGCGCGCGCCGCCTCATAGGCGAGGGTCATGTCCGCCGAGCGCTGGTACACGCCGCGGTGCACGGTGGCGTAGGTGCGGTCATAGCCGCGCGCGATGGCGTCGACGACGGGCTGCGGCTTCTGCGCGGTGGCGGCGGTGTCGAGATAGGCCCAGCCGGCGGGGATGGCGGGAAAATCGGAGACGAGGTCGAGGGGCGCTGCTTTCCCTCTTCCAGCGGGAGAGGGAGGGAGCGGCGCAGCCGCGGAAGGGTGAGGGTGAAGGTCGACGTCGCTCATGCGCCCTCACCCTTCCCCCTCGGCTGCGCCGAGCGGGCCCAGTTGGGTCGGTTCTGCCCCCGGCAGAATCTCAACAGCGCGGGGCGCTGTTGACCCAACACTCCTCTCCCGCCGGGAGAGGGAGGCCTCCAGCCACGCATCGGCGTCGGCCTCGAAGGCGGCGCGCGTCGTCTCGTCGCCGATCCGTTCCAGCGCGTCGTTGACGAAGGCACGGGTCAGCAGCGCCTGCGCGCGGGCGCGGGGGATGCCGCGCGATTCCATGTAGAACAGAGCGCGCGCGTCCAGCTCGCCCACGGTCGCGCCGTGTGCACACTTCACGTCGTCCGCGAAGATCTCCAGCTCGGGCTTCAGGTTCACCGTGGCGGTGCGGTGGAGCAGCAGGCCGCGCAGCGACTGCTCGCCGTCGGTCTTCTGCGCGTGACGAGCGACCTCCACCGCGGCGGCGAGGCTCGCCTGGCTGCGGTCGGCGGCGACCGCGCGCCACAGCTGGCGCGAGCTGCCGTCGGGCTGCGCGTGGTTCACGCGGACGGCGCATTCCTGGCGTTGCTCGCCCGCCGTCAGCAGCGCGCCGCCATAGTCGCCGAACGCGCCGTCGCCGAGCGTCAGCCGCGCGTCGATGCGGCTGCCCTGCCCGCCCGCGCCGAGGAAGACGGCGACGAGGCTGGCCGCCGCGCCGACGTCCGCCTCCTCGCGCAGCGAGACGAAGCCGGCGGGCTGGAGCAGCCGCACCGATCGCATCAGCCGCGCGCCCTTGCCGAGCGTCACGGAGAGGTGGCGGTTCTGCCAGCCGGCGCCGACGAAGGTCTCCACCACCTGCGCGACGGCGTCGTCGCCGAGGTGGATATGCGCGGGCAGATGGTTCTCCCGCCCGGTGGCGACGTGGACGACCTGCACCGGATCGGCGGCGGCGCGCGCGTCGAGCGACAGGCGCCAGCCCTTGCCGGCGGCGCGGCGGCCGAGGGCGTGATCCGACGTGGGAAGATCGGTGAGCTCGACGCGGTGAAGCTGCGATCGCGCCTCGTCCAGCACGCCGTCGACGAACAGCAGCCGCGCGCCGGGAAGGTCGAGGAACTCGTGCGCCGGCGCGGCGACCGGGGCGAGCGCCGCGGCGGCGGACAGCGCGCCGAGATCGGCCCAGCGCCACGCCTCCTCGCGGGTGGAGGGAAGATCGAGGACGGCGGTCATGCGGCGGCGCTCTGAGACGAAGAAATGTGTTCGCGCGGAGGCGCGGAGACGCGACGAGGCGGCGCGCGGAACGTCTTCGCGTCTTCGCGGCTTCGCGTGAAATCTATCGTGCCTGCGGCGCCAGCATGATCCGCGCCTCCGCGCCTCCGCGTGAGCATCTTCATGCGACGACCTCTGCGTAGCCTTCGCGCTCCAGCTGGTGAGCGAGTTCTGCGCCCCCGGAGCGGGTGATGCGACCGTCCGCCAGCACATGGACGCGGTCCGGCTTCACGTAATCGAGCAGGCGCTGATAGTGGGTGATGAGCAGCACCGCTTTGTCAGGCCGGCGCATGATGCGGTTGATGCCGTCGCCGACGATGCGCAGCGCGTCGATGTCGAGGCCGCTGTCGGTCTCGTCCAGGATTGCGAAGGCGGGGTCGATGATGCCCATCTGCACCATCTCGTTGCGCTTCTTCTCGCCGCCGGAGAAGCCGACGTTGACCGGGCGCTTCAGCATGTCCTGCGCGAGGCCGAGCGCATCCGCCTGCGCGCGGGCGAGCTTCAGGAACTCGGCGCCGGAGAGCGGCTTCTCGTCGCGCCCCGCACGCTGGGCGTTGAGCGACTCGCGCAGGAACTGGACGTTCGACACGCCGGGGATCTCGACCGGATATTGGAAGCCGAGGAACAGCCCCGCCGCGGCGCGCTCGTGCGGCTCCTTCTCCAGCAGGTCGCAAGGTCCTTCTGGGCCGTTGAAGGTCACGCTGCCCGCCGTCACCTCGTAACCGGGGCGGCCACCAAGGACATAGCCGAGCGTCGACTTGCCCGCGCCGTTCGGGCCCATGATCGCGTGCACCTCGCCGGCGTTCACCTCGAGCGTCAGGCCCTTCAGGATTTCCTTGCCGTCGATCTCGGCGTGGAGGTTCTCGATTCTGAGCATCGTCTTCTTTATCCGTTGTATTCTGGCAGCCGGGGACGAACGGGCGGAAGGATCAACCCACGCTTCCCTCCAGGCTGATCCCGAGCAGCTTCTGCGCCTCGACCGCGAACTCCATCGGCAGCTGCTGCAGCACCTCGCGCGCGAAGCCGTTGACGATCAGCGCCACCGCCGCTTCCTGATCGAGCCCGCGGGACATGGCGTAGAACAGCTGGTCCTCGCTGATCTTCGACGTGGTCGCCTCGTGCTCGATCTGCGCGCTGGGGTTCTTCACCTCGATATAGGGCACCGTATGCGCGCCGCACTGGTCGCCCAGCAGCAGCGAGTCGCACTGGGTGAAGTTGCGCACCCCCTCCGCCGTCGGCGCGACGCGGACGAGACCGCGGTAGGTGTTGTCGCTGCGCCCCGCGCTGATTCCCTTCGACACGATGGTCGAGCGCGATCCCTTGCCGAGGTGGATCATCTTCGTGCCGGTGTCGGCCTGCTGGCGGTTGTTCGTGACGGCGACCGAGTAGAACTCGCCGACGCTGTTCTCGCCGGCCAGGACGCAGGACGGGTATTTCCACGTCACCGCGCTGCCGGTCTCGACCTGGGTCCAGCTGACCTTGCTGTTCCTGCCCTGGCAGAGCGCGCGCTTGGTGACGAAATTGTAGATGCCGCCGACGCCGTTCTCGTCGCCGGGATACCAGTTCTGCACCGTCGAATATTTGATCTCCGCATCGTCCAGCGCGACCAGTTCCACCACCGCGGCGTGCAGCTGGTTCTCGTCGCGCATCGGCGCGGTGCAGCCTTCGAGATAGGAGACGTACGCCCCCTCGTCCGCGACGATCAGCGTGCGCTCGAACTGGCCGGTGTTCTCGGCGTTGATGCGGAAGTAGGTCGACAGCTCCATCGGGCAGCGCACGCCCTTGGGCACGTAGACGAAAGTGCCGTCGGAGAAGACCGCGCTGTTCAGCGTCGCGAAGTAATTGTCGTGCTGCGGCACCACCTTGCCCAGCCACTTGCGGACGAGGTCGGGATATTCCCGGATCGCCTCGCTGATCGACAGGAAGATGACGCCCGCCGCCTTCAGCTCGGCGCGGAAGGTGGTCGCCACGCTGACGCTGTCGAACACCGCATCGACCGCCACCTTGCGCGCGCCCTCGACGCCGGCGAGCACTTCCTGCTCGGCGATCGGAATGCCCAGCTTCTCGTAGGTGCGCCGGATCTCCGGATCGAGCTCGTCCAGCGAGGCGATCGTCTTCTTCTGCCTCGGCTCGGCGTAGTAATACGCGTCCTGATAGTCGATCGGCGGGATCGACAGCTTCGCCCAGTCGGGCGAGTCCATCGTCAGCCAGCGGCGATACGCCTTCAGCCGCCACTCGAGCATCCACTCGGGCTCGCCCTTCTTCGCGCTGATGTAGCGGACGGTGTCCTCGCTCAGCCCCTTGGGCGCGAAGTCCTGTTCGATGTCGGTGGCGAAGCCCCACTCGTACTTCTTGGATACGGCCTCGTAGGCTTCGGCGTTCTTCGTTGCCATGTTACAGCGAAACCTCGGAAAGGAGTGGGTCCATTCGCGCCGAGCCGGTCGAAGCGCGAACGGAAGGAAAATCGGGCCGCCCGGCAAGTTGCGCGAGCGACACACCCGCCAGCGCCCCCCGGACCGCGGCGTTGACGACGGGCCAGTGCGGCTTGACCGAGCATTGGTGATCCAGCCCGCAATCCTGGGCGCCGTGCTCGACGCACGCCGTCATCGCGATCGGCCCCTCCACCGCCTCGACGATGTCGGCCAGCGTGATGGTGGCAGGCGGCCGCGACAGGCGGATGCCGCCCCCGGTGCCGCGCGTGCTGTCGATCAGCCCCGCGGCGGCGAGGCGGCTGACCAGCTTCTGCGCGGTGGGCAGCGGCACGCCCGTTTCTTCCGCCAGCGTGGTCGCGCTCATGCGTCCCGTACCGCCGCAATGGCGCGCGGCGGCGGTCAGCAGGACCACGGCATAGTCCGCGAGGGAGGAAAGGCGCATGTTGCGAGCGGTTCTCAAATCGGAGCAAATCGTTCCGATTGGGCAGATGGTCGCTGCGTCGCGGAAAATCAACCGCCGGGATGCGCTCAGGTGTCGGAAATGATGGGATGCACCCTGCCTTCCAGCGCGCGGCGCTGCGCGATGGTCAGCTGCGCCAGCAGGCCGGGCGCGGCGCGCATCTGGTGCGGGGTGAGCCCCGCGAACTGCTTGATCTCGCGGTTGAGATGCGACTGGTCGTAGAAGCCGCCGGCGACCAGCGCCTCGCCGATCGCGCTGCCCGAGGCCAGCGTGACCGCGGCACGCAGCGCGCGATACTTGCGCGCCAGCGTCTTGGGCGGGACGCCGTAGAGCGCCTTTGTCCGGCGCTCCACCTGACGGCGCGACAGACCGCTGGCCGCCACCAGATCGTCGACGGCGGCGGAGGCGCTGCCGGCCAGCCAGCCGTCGATCGCGCGCGCGAAGTCCAGCGCGACGATGTCATGCCGGTCCAGCATCGCGCGGATGATCGCGATCGCCTCCGCCACCTTGGCATCGGTGCCGTCCGCCGCGCGCAGCCGCGCGAACGAGGACGCGCACCATGGCTCGCCGAACAGCTGCGCCGCGTCGAACACGCGGTCCAGCATGACGGAGGCGTCCACGCGCAGCAGCGCGGCCCAGCCCGCGGGCTGCAACCCCATGCCGATCAGCTCGATCGGCCCTGCCGCGCGCACGCGGATCGCCCCGCCGGTGGGGCCGATGACGTGGCACGGCCCGACGCTCTGGTCCGCGTCGCCGCCGACGCGATAGACCGCGTCGCCGCCGTCCAGCCGGAAGCGGAGCTGGGCGTGGTCGGCGCGCTCGATCTCGTCCAGCGCCGGCACGTCGGCGTGGAAATGGTAGAACAAGGTGACGTACGGCCGAAGATCCTCCAGCGGCACGCGATATTCGAGCGATATCGGCGACATCGGCCCCCCTGCGCGCTGGTGAGCAAATCTAGCCGAAGACGGGTGCAAACAAAAGACCCGATGCCGAGGCACCGGGTCTGAAAGGAAAGGGCGTTCTTGCGAATGCCCCTCGGGTCGCGTTCTCGTTATAAGTCGAAACCGGCGGGCAAGTCTTGGATGGATTCGACCACACGACCTTCCTTTTTTTACAACCCGCGCCCCTTGATCGAGCCGGCCGGCCGCGCGATGGCTCCGGCCATGGCCCTCCATCCGCACCGCGCGCTCTTCGCCCTCGATCCCGAACGCGCCCATGGCACGGCGCTGGCCGCGCTGGCGCGGTGGGATGCGCTGGGCGCGCCGCTGGCGGGAGCGATGCCGCGGCTGGAGACGCGGGTGGCGGGGCTGCGCTTTCCCAACCCGGTGGGGCTCGCCGCCGGGCTGGACAAGGATGCGCGCGCCGCCGGCGGGCTCTTCGCCCTCGGCTTCGGCGCGGTGGAAGTGGGCACGCTGACCCCCCTGCCCCAGGCAGGCAACCCGCGCCCCCGGCTGTTCCGGCTGGTGGAGGATCGCGCGATCGTCAACCGCATGGGCTTCAACAACGGCGGGCTGCGCGCCGGCGTGGCGCGCGCGGCGGCGGCGCGGCGACGCGGCGGGATGCTGGGCATCAACGTCGGCGCGAACAAGGACGCGGCGGATCGCGTCGCCGACTATGTCGCCGGGGTCGCCGCCGCGGCGCCGGTGGCCGATTACGTGACGATCAACGTCTCCTCGCCCAACACGCCGGGGCTGCGCGACCTGCAGGAAGGGCCGGCGCTGGCCGACCTGCTCGCCCGCTGCGCCGCGGCGCGGGGGGCGACGCCGCTGTTCCTGAAGGTGGCGCCGGACCTGACCCCCGCGCAGGTTGACGGCATCGCCCGCGCTGTCATCGAAGCGCGGACCGACGCACTGATCGTCGGCAACACCACCGTGTCGCGCCCGCCGCTGCGCGCGCGCGACGCGGGCGAGGCGGGCGGACTGTCGGGCGCCCCCCTGCGCACGCTGGCGAGCGAGCGGCTGCGCGACTTTCGCGTGGCGACGGGTGGCGCGCTGCCGCTGGTGGCGGTGGGCGGGATCGACGGCGGCGCCGAAGCGTATGCGCGGATCCGCGCGGGCGCCTCGCTGGTACAGATCTATTCCGCCCTGATCTACGAGGGTCCCGGCCTCGCGCGGCGCACCGTCGCACAGCTCGCCGCGCTGCTGGCGCGGGACGGCTTCGCCGACGTCGCGGCGGCGGTCGGGACGCAGCGATAGCGCGCGGCTATCGTCCTCCCGCTTCCATGCATCACTTTGCCCGCTTGCCCCTACGGCGCGCCGCGATAGGGTCGCGCACGATGAAAGCCCCGTTCGCGCTCGCGCTGCTCGCCGCCACTCCGCTCTTCGCCCCGTCACCCGCCACCGCGCAGGGGGTGGTCTCCGCCGCCGATCCGCGCGCGGCGGAAGCGGGGCAGGAGATGCTGCGCGCCGGGGGCACCGCCACCGACGCGGCGATCGCGATGGTGTTGGCGCTGAACGTCGTCGAGCCGCAGTCGAGCGGGATCGGCGGGGGCGGCTTCATCGTCCACCACGGCGGAAAGACCGGGCTGCTGGAGACGATCGACGGGCGCGAGACCGCGCCCGCCGCCGCCCGGCCCGACCGCTTCCTCGGCGCCGACGGAAAGCCGCTGCCGTTCCTTCAGGCGTGGCCGGGCGGCTTCTCCGTCGGCGTGCCGGGGACGTTGCGCCTCGCCGAGGCGGCGCATCGCCAGTGGGGCCGGCTCCCCTGGGCGCGGCTGTTCGAACCGGCGGTGCGGCTGGCCGACAAGGGCTTCGTCGTGAACGCGCGGCTGGCCGGGGCGGCGGCGCGCAACGCGCCCTTGTGGAAGGACTTTCCGGCGATCCGCGCGCTCTACGCGAAGGGCGGCACGCCGGTGGCGGAGGGAGAGACGTTCCGCAACCCGGCCATGGCCGCCACGCTGCGCCGCATCGCCGCGGAAGGGCCCGAGGCCTTCTACGCCGGCGACAATGCCAGGAAGCTGTCCGAGGCGGTGACCGCGGCGCCGAAGAACCCGGTACCGCTGACCGAGGCGGACCTCGCCGGCTATCGCGCCAAGCCGCGCAACGCCGTGTGCGGACCGTACCGGCAGTGGACGGTGTGCGGCATGGGGCCGCCCTCCTCCGGCGCGCTGACGGTGTTGCAGGTGCTGGGCATGGTGGAGCGCTTCCCGCTGGCGCGCTGGGGCAAGGACGATCCGCGATCCTGGAACGTCATCGGCGAGGCGATGCGGCTCGCCTATGCCGATCGCGACTTCTTCCAGGCCGATCCCGATTTCGTCCAGGTGCCGGTGCAGGGGCTGATCGATCCCGGCTACGTCCGCGCGCGCTCGCGGCTGATCGCGCCCGACAAGGCGCGAGGGACATATGAGCACGGCACCCCGCCGGGCGCCCAGCCGCGCAGCCCCGCGCCCTCGCGCGAGGTCGCGGGGACGACGCACTTCGTCGCGGTGGACGATGCGGGCGACGTCGTCAGCTGGACCAACACGGTGGAGAGCGCGTTCGGCAGCCAGCTGGCGGTGAACGGCTACGTCCTCAACAACGAGCTGACCGACTTCAGCCTGGCGCCCGAGCAGGACGGCGCGCCCGTCGCCAACCGCGTGGAAGCGGGCAAGCGGCCGCTGTCGTCGATGGCGCCGACGATCGTCTACGACGCTGCGGGCAAGCCCGTGTTCGCCGTGGGCGCGGCGGGCGGGCGGACCATCATCATGCAGGTCGCCAAGGCGCTGATCGCGCATTTCGACTGGAAGCTGTCCGCGCAGGAAGCGATCGCGCTGGGGCAGATCTTCTTCGACCGGCAGGGCCTGGTGCTGGAGGACGGGACCGCCACCGCACGCTTCGCCGCCCCGCTGAAGGCGATGGGGCAGCACGTCACCGTCACCACGCTGGGGCTGAAGGCGAATGCGGCGGAGCGGCTGGCGGACGGCCGCTGGGTCGGCGCCGCGGACCCGCGCAGCCCGGGCACGTCGTTGCAGCAATAGGCGCCGGCGCACCGGCGCGGGAGAGGATATGCGCACGCTCGAACATTTCCCCAATCTGGTCGCGATGTTCTTCGCGCGCGCGCGGGAGAAGGGCGACGCGCCGTTCCTGTGGCGCAAGCAGGACGGCGCGTGGACCGCGACGTCGTGGCGCGAGGCGGCGGAGACGGTGGCGCGGCTGGCCACCGCCTTGACGGCGATCGGCCTATCGCGCGGCGACCGGGTGATGCTGGTGAGCGAGAACCGGCCGGAATGGTGCCTGTCCGACCTCGCCATCATGGCCGCGGGCTGCGTGACGGTGCCCACCTACACGACGAACACCGCGCGCGACCACGCGCACATCATCGAGAATTCGGGCGCGAAGGCGGTCATCGTCTCCACGGACAAGCTGGCCAGGGCGCTGATGCCCGCCATCCTGCGCTCGATCCAGCCGCAGATCCTGATCGGCATCGATCCCGTGCGGCTGGGCCAGGTGCCGTTCGACGTCTACGACTGGAAAACGCTGGCAACCGCGCACCCGGCCGATCCGGACGCGGTCGCCGTCGCGGCGGACTTCGCGCGCGAGGACCTGGCCTGCATCATCTACACCAGCGGCACCGGCGGCGCGCCGCGCGGCGTGATGCAGCACCACGGCGCGATCCTGCACAACGTCGACGGCTGCGCGACCGTGATCGACGAGGATTTCGGCTGGGGCGAGGAGGTGTTCCTCTCCTTCCTGCCGCTGAGCCACGCCTATGAGCATACCGGCGGGCAGCACCTGCCGATCGGGCTGGGCGGGCAGATCTACTATGCCGAGGGGCTGGACCGGCTGGCCGCCAACATTGAGGAGGTGCGCCCGACGATCATGTTCGTGGTGCCGCGGCTGTTCGAGGTGCTGCGCACGCGCATCTCGAAGACGATCGAGAAGCAGGGCGGGTTGTCGCAGAAGCTGCTGGCCGCGGCGGTGGACGTGGGCACGAAGCGCGACGCGGGTCGCCTGCGCCTCGCCGACCGGCCCAAGGCACTGCTGGTCGACGCCCTGTTCAAGCCGCGCATCACGAAGAAGTTCGGCGGGCGGATGAAGGCGATGATCTCCGGCGGCGCGCCACTGACGCCCGAGGTCGGCGTGTTCTTCCAGTCGCTCGGCGTCACCTTCCTGCAAGGCTACGGACAGACCGAGGCCGCGCCCGTCATCTCGTGCAACCGCCCCAGCGCGGGGGTGACGATGGACAGCGTCGGCCCGCCGCTGAAGAACACCGAGGTGCGCATCGCCGGGGACGGCGAGATCCTGATCCGCGGCGAACTGGTGATGCACGGCTACTGGCGCAACGAGGCGGAGACCGCGCGCGTCCTG